>Ga0247760_1001561_pt1 | contig 20643 bp, 15 predicted proteins | sample UWRJL171409R4_FD_179936 | JGI IMG/M metagenome (GOLD analysis project Ga0247760, IMG submission 179936) | Plant litter microbial communities from Arlington Agricultural Research Station in Wisconsin, United States - UWRJ-L171-409R-4 | ecosystem: Environmental > Terrestrial > Plant litter >... | reverse complement strand
CCGCCCTGCGCACCGCCCTCACCACGGCCATCACCGCCGCCCTCACCCATACCCCGGGCCTCCTCCCGCCGCTCCTCGCGAAAAACCACCCCGCCCGAACCCGCATCCACGCCCTCACCGCGCGATTCCCCGTCGCGCCGTGCTGTCCCCTCTGCAAGACCTCTCTCGGCTACGCGCGCTGCCCGCACGCCACGCGCGGCGCGCCTATTGGTGCCGACTGTCCCCAGTCGGAACTCCTTCCCTGCGCGCAGATCCCAGACACGGGGGCGGGGGTCCTCCCGGAGATGTGCGATGCGTGTATGCTGCGGAGGGTGGAGGTTTTGGTGGAGCGCGCGGAGGCGGTTGCGAGGAGTCGGGGTGTGGCGGTGGAAGGGGGGGTTGTGACGGAGGGGGTGGATGCCCCGGAGGGTGCGGAGGGGTGTACGGTTTTGGATGCGAAGAGGGAGGTTGAGGCGGTTGTGAGAGAGGAGTGGAGTCTGAGGGAGCGGGGGAGGAGGGATTGGGGGAGGTGGGTTTATTATCATGGGCATTTTAAAGTTGGGGAGTTTTGAGTTGTGGAAGGAAGGAGGGAGGAGGGAGGAGATAGGAGAGGTGCCGTGAGAGGTGAGAGGGGAGGTTGGGAGGAAGGAAGGGAGGAAGGAGCAGGCATCAAACGGATGCGAATAAACCCTCGGGTTTTTGAAACAGGCCTAATTAGAGGCTTGATAAACATCCTTTGGGTTTAGCAAGGCATCAAAAGCTCGTAAGGAGGTGTGTAGGAGAGTGTTTTCGGAGGCATCAGAAGGATGTCAATATGCGTGTCATAAAAATGCAGAGGGCTAGACTTTAGCAAGCAAGGCGTTTTGCTTCGATGATTAGCTTTTTAATTACGGAACGAGGCGTTTCTTCAAAATAACAATGCGTACAGTCCTTAAAGTAATGCGTTCAAGTACCGAGGTAAACTGAAAAGGCTTATAGTTTATTATTAACGGAATAGAAATCAAGAATTCACATTACGGAATGAAGGGAAAGGTATCAGTTAATTTTCCTATCGTTACAACTCATAAATGACGACCGTTAGCAATCTCGGCCAAATCATCCTCACCACCTCACCAACCACAGTTCGCGAGTGACCGTTTCAAGCTTATTAAACACTCGCTAAAGCAATCACGGAGAACCTCTACAAGATGATCAGCCAAACCCCCAGTACCCCCTCGTCGGTCTCCCTGTTGAGCTCGCTTTTGGGGAAATGGCCACGGTCTACAAGCAAATTCTCACCGACGTGGACGGCCCGAATTTCTCGCCGTTAATCACTGGCAGGGTTCTGGAATTCTCCGACATTCCCAGCGCTAATCAACTCGCCCAACGCCTCCGTGACTTCCTGCATTTCAGATGTGAAATCTCAACAAAGTAAGGAACCCGAGAATACCGCCAAAACGTCCACTAGTGCTAGTGTTCGTCCTCTGGGCCAGGTTTCAAGGGGGTGCCAATCCCACTGTGGAACGGCCGGGTCATGACTAAGCTCCAAAGGGTCTGATATTGAGATGAACTAGGCAAGCAACAAACAGCGGAGATCCGGCACTAAATCTCGTGGCGATAAACCAGATTGATGTAGATCTGTCGGTCCGGATCGGTGGACTCGAGGTTCAGTTTCGTGATATAAGGGAGAACAATGTCGCTCGTACTCGAAATCCGAGGCGTTCTTGCCGTTCCTTCTTACGCCGGGTTTGAGGTTGGCCGCGGCCCCGTCTCTCTGCTTCCGTTGTTGGCCTTTCTCTTCTTGAGTGTCATCATAATTGGCCGTGGGGCCCGGGTTGACTACCTGAAGGAATTTCCCCTGATAATAAAACACGCTTGATATCCAGTCTAAGTGATACAGAGCGTGCCGCCGACACTCTTTGAGCACGTATCAACTCTCTGTCTGCTGCAGCTCAACTCCATGACCTGTCTTGGAACGGTTAATTCATATCAAATGGTTTTGAAGGCTCGACGCTCGCCTGTTCCACATGTGCTGCTGTGATAATGTATCGCGATGTGATGGCCTCTTGCCTTCTTTTGATCCCAATCATTTCTTTCTCAAAGGCAGCATAGGTATTTAGCTACAATTCCAGACCGTTTGTCGAGCGAGTCGTTGATGTTTCTGCATTACCTACTTCGTACCTGCATAACCTTAGGTATTGCTGAATATTCATAACAACTTTCGCAACGCGTTCAGTGGAAGGTATGATGTGCTGCAGCCTAGGCTTAAGGGGGGAAACCAAACGATTTACTTGCACGAGCTGCAGATTGTGGCTCAGTTTATTGAGCTGGACTTGGAGCACGGTACGGAGGACCAAGACGCAAGTCGAATGTCTAGGTAGGCCCGGAGTTTGAGTCGACGAATGTGTTCTAGGCGGTTGGCCATCAAGAACACACGTTTACCTCGCCCATCGTCTCCTTTGTTTTTCTAAAGGAACCTGCTTTTCATTTTGTCGGAGCCGAAGCGCGCTTGAAAAGAGCCTCGTGGCGAGCAGATGCCGGAGGTGGTCACAAATCGCCGTCAGCTGCCAGAGACACCAGTGGACCGGCAATTCAGGACTGCCGTGTGCATGACTGAAGTCATTTGGGCCATCCCATGCGTTGCATCGCTGGCGAATGGCGGCTTTTGGCAAATACTCCCTGTTTCAAATGTAAAGGACCACCGCCATGGCACAGCGTCCTGACTGGTCGTCGAGTTGAGGTCCCGCTGCCAAAGGGGTGATCCGGATCCTGTGGCGGGGCATTGTCTGCTGCGATGACGTTAGCCGCAGTGGCTGTCGCCTGAGGGGCTTGGGACTGAAATCTGTCCTTCATGCTTTGTCGCAATGATGAGATACAGCTTCGCAAGCTGCAATCTGACAAAAACTAGTTTGCAGAAGTTTTCGGTCGGAAACCGTGTAAAACTGGCCTGGAAAGGAACCGGTGATCATTGCACCGGCGGTGCTTTGTTGAAGAGCTGCGCAAGAGTGGGCAGCTTTGGTCGAGACTCTGGTTGTGACGGTGCACGGTTGCCACGGCGGCGCAAGTGGGATTCTTAGCGCCATGCGACGCCAAGGGGGACACAAACGAGCGCCAAGGAAAACACCCTCGACCTTTGAGGAGGATCCTCCATTCAACAACAACGACGACAACCGACCGACGACAACGACGACAACCCGGCTAGCAGGTAAGTAACTCGGTCGCCGGCTCCGGGAACACGACACAATCGACAAACGACCGACACGACAACAATCTCCCGGATTTTCTCGACGCGCGGCTCTGCGGCGCCCTCCCGTTCTCCTCCGCTCGCGATAACCTAAATCGCGAAAGCTCGTCGCTCTGACTCGGAGCACGACGATCGCATCGCAGGAAGCTCTCGACGCCTGCGAGCATTCCTACTACCTAATACTTTCCTCGACTGCTTGGAGCGACGCACGACCTGCCATTTTCCTGATTTCGCCGCCGACAACCGGCCGCATCTCCATAGTTCCGTCCCTCAATCAATCAGTCAATCACATGCAGGACCGCGCCAACTAGCGAGCCGCGACGTAAACAACACAGATGGCTGAACCACCATCATCGCCACCGAGCGCCGAGTCGACCACCGAGGATGCGTTGGCTTGGTACAAATCACAATACGAGCTGCTGGAGCATGAACTCTCCGAGTTTCAGACATCCAGCAAAGAATTAGAGGCGGAGCTCGAGAAGGACCTAGACGCGGCCGATAAGCGGGAGCGGGCGCTGCAGGAGAAGGCAGAGTCATTGAGCTACGAAGTGGAGGAATGGAAGGTACGCAACACCACCTTTGATGGTTTCTCTGCGATGCAACCCCTGCTGGAGGCGGTCAGGCTGACCCACTGACCCAACAATAGAGGAAATACAAGGAGTCGAAATCTGAGGCAAATGGCGCCCAAGGGGTGCTCGAAAAGGAGATCACGACGCTGCGCGATTCCAACAGGACCCTCCAGCTCAAGCTACGCGATATCGAGGTGGCCAACGACGACTTTGAGCGCCAGGCGCGGAATACCACGTCCTCTCTGGAGGACCTCGAGTCCAAGTACAATGTCGCGATCGAAAGAGCCGTCATGATGGAGGAGGAGATCAAGATTGGCGAGCAGGAGAGAGAAAATCTGCGGGTCGAGACTCAGCGGTTGCGTGAGGAACTCTCCGACCTGAAGATCGAGGCCGAGATTCTCCAAGACAAGATTAAGAAGCAAGAGTCCCGCCATCTCTCCCACATCTCCACCGACATTTCAATTCTGGAATCACCCATGTTCGACAATTCCCCGAACTCGACCGCGAGCTCACCTATGATCTCGACGCCGCCCGATACAAAGTCTCTCGCCACAGCCGATACCGTCTCCGAGATCCAAGATCCGCCCTCGCCGCCCATGTCGGACGCCTCAGCACCCTTGGCCAAGGCTGCTCCCGCCAAGACGCCGATGTCTTCACGACAGAAGACCCGACTTCCTTCGGCCGATAATAGCGTCACACCGAAACCCAAGCAGTTCACGTCATCTACAACACGCGCTCCTGGCACCCGCTTCGCCACCACTGGCGCGCTGCGCACACCAGCCCAGAACAAGACCCCGGCCCCCAGGACAACACGCGCGAGCTCGCACAAGCTCCCCCCTTCCGCCTCGCTCACTCATATTCGGACACTCACTGCCCAGATGCAACGCCTGGAAGCCCGCGTGCAGTCCGCCCGCTCGAAGCTCCCGGCTCCGATCAATACCCCACCAAAGTCGTCGCCCCGAGCCTCGGCCGTTCCATCCACAATCACGATCCGGAGCCGCAAGCGCACCGTCGGCTCAACTGCCTCCAGCGTCACGGGCAGCGTCACAGGCAGTACTGCTGGCGATGATGCGACACCTACACAACCACATCATTTGCGCAGCAGCATGTCTTCGAGCACGAACAAGCACGTCCCGCGACTTAGTACGTCCGGCGTATCACGGCTCTCATTCGGCCCGCTGCCGAACCGCAACCCAGGCAACGTGGATTCCGACATGTCACGGCCCAGCAGCAGAGCTAGTGTCTCGAGCTATGCGCGGCCCGCCAGTCGGACAGACTCGCACGGCGCCTCAGCCAGCAGTATCATGCCCCCGCCACGACCGATGAGCCGTTCGAGTCTTGGTGGTGCGCGGACGCCGCTGGGACGCCCCCGAAGCAGCCTAGGCGGGAGCATGCACGGGCATAGCCAAAGCATGAGCTACAGTACGGCCGAGGCGGACGAGCTGGCAGCGGGGTTGGATGGGGAGCACCGAACACCGAGCCGACGTGGTACCTACAGTCGCTTGGAGATTGAGGGTCTTTCTACCGGCATCCCGGTACCGAGCAGTATTCCCATGCCTAGCAGCACAAGGAGACAAAGCGGCGGCGGAGCAGTCGGGCGTAGGACAAGCTCTGGTGCCGGTCTCGCACTGCCCGGGACGACGAATGTCAGAACGCTCGAAGATGTTGGCGAGACTTACTAATTCTGGGTTTACCCGATCGATGCATGGGAGGAGTTTGTTTCTCGCCAGCGGACTATGTGCTTTTGCTGGCACTGCTTTCTGAGGCGGCCTGTCTGGTCCGGTATCTAAGTTTCTTCTGCCGGAATACATTATAGGGAGCGACGGGACTGTTGGTGTGACTGACTGCCAACCCCTCTACTGCGTTACGAAATACCTGGGTGCGCTCTTTACCTTTTTGTTGTTGCGGGACGAATACCTGGCGGTGGCCGCTGGCTAGTGGGCTACTGTTGGACGGAGGGAGAAACCCTCGTGCTAAGAAGGACGAGTTGACGGACGACCTATGTGTCGTCCTGATGTGTTGTTGCTGTCCCCTGTATGAAGGGGAGCTACCTACTTACGTACGGCTTCGGCCATTTTCCTTTGTTTGCATGGTTACCCTGAGATGATGGAGGGACAACTGGGAGCTGGGTGGGTTCTGTTTTGGGTATACATACCTGGGCCTGCTGGAGGGGGAGAGTCGTAGGTGAATGAGCATGTTTCTAATACCCCATATCGTTGTCTTTTCGAAAAGGTCATCTATTGGTTTCAGTTTGGAGCAACAGTATTAGTGAGCGGAAAGACCTGTGTGTTTGGAGGGTACAGAGCGTGTATGTGTACCGTAGCAGGTGTAGGAACTGAACGTCGAGTTGGCAGATGTCTTTGTCCACGACGCAGAGATAGATACAAGCGGCACCTGAACCCATATTTCCAATTTCGGGGCCTGTACCGTGCCTTTGGTGCCCATCCTCCTCGTGCTCCCCACATCCCGCACCCGTGCCATGAGGAGGAATGCGAAAGGTACCCAGCGCCGCGGGCCTCGGCCGTCACAGGGCTGGAAAAGGCGTGTGAACTGGCTGCACTGCCCTGGATGCAGGCCGAAGCACGTCACTGACAGCGGAAGCGCAGGGTGAGGTGAGTTGACGCGCCCTGGTTCAGCCCGGCTAGGCTGGGCGCTGGAGGGCAGAATCGTACGATTCTGATGTCAGGGGGGATTCGGTGGTGGGTCGCGAACACTCTGGGCCTGCCTGCCTGCGTCTTGGACACGTGCGTTCCCTCGTTCGGGACGTCTGCCGGGCCTTGCCTTCTTACGGGAGATGTTGTAGAGCCTCATCTTGGAGGGACATCTTGAAAGGACATCATACTTGAGGATATTGGTTGAATGGGGCTTGCGCCTTGCACCACTCTCTCCCGAGCCTGGGTCTGGATGTGGGCGATGTCCTCATGGAGAGCCAGAGATAAATTGTGGTCAAGCTCAGCCAGCAGCGATATGGTTCTGTCTTCTCTACTTTGTAGAGACATGGTCTGTCTTTGATCCGCCACCAATGTATTCTCTAGTTTGTATCACATTTTCTCGGATAGCACAATGCCCCTCACAGGACTCGACGGACTCGACCTTCCCCGCGAGAGAACCCTGGAGCTACGTCTCGCGGCTGGAGCCGGGGTCTGTGGAGGAAAAAGCGAATTGAGGATCCCCGTTTGGGACCATCCTTTGCCACGGATTGTCTGAGCCCGAGGTCTTTCTACGCTGTCTACGTCGAAACCAACTCTTCATATCGACGAGTAGACGGCGTCGTCAGCGGAAAGTTTCGGCACTTTCAGCCGGCACTTTGCTCGGCTGCGACGCGATGGCACATGTCTTCCCGTTGCGGATGGCGTGCGGGCCACGGGAAGCTACGTTCTGGTGGCGGTCTAGCCGACTCTCGAACACGATCACCGACAAGGTGTGCGAACTGCGCTGGAGGTGATCACGGTGATCCAGCGCGATCAGAGTTCGCACAGCGCCCGGTTCCCCTTGCGCCCGGAACACGGAAATGGAATGGAGACTGAGGCTGGTGGAGCCGCCGCTTATGCAAGGCCGGGATCCAAGGGCAGCCGCCCGTCCGGCCAGCGCGCGGACAAGTGTTGGGGATCTGCGGGTCTTCTTTTTTTGTCGATCGCCTGCGAATTGGCCCCCTGGCTCGTTGCCGGGGGCGCCGCGCCGCCGCAGGTACGCTCAACAATTGGGGGACCCTCATGTTATTTGGCCGCTTTCTGATTGGCGCCGGACTGTTTGGGCGGAACATGGGATGGCCATCGCGGTGGGAGGCTCTGCGAATTGGTGCTTCTTGTGCCTGGGCGTTCCCCTGCAGCCAGGCGTTGTGTGCCCAGCACGATCAACACTGTCGATATCCGAGGACTTGGAGCTGATGCATTTCAAATTTGCATGCACTCAGTCTGGTGGCCTGATGGATTTCGGTCTTGTGCCTTTTTTGCCATGCCGCGCTCGCTTCGTGAAATTCCCGTGGTGGGCTCCGCTGTCATCGACGCAAGCTTTCCCCGGGATCCACTAGACCGATCTTGGGAAGACCGGGAGAAGAAAAAAGGGTTGAACCAGCGCCTCCTGTTGTTGGGGATTCCAGGCGTTCATTTTGCTAGTGCTCCGCGACTCAGAAGTACCCCATCTCGTGAATCCGCGCAGTAGTTCGAAACCACGTCAAAACTGGCATCCAGCAGCACTAGACATATAAAATGGACAGGCCAAATCCTGAAACGAGACTATTCGCAGCGAAAGAGCATGTGTAGTTGTACCGGATGCGTGCCTGGCAATTTGTGACTGCCAGCCGAATCCCGCAGTGCAGACTGTCGGAGTCCGAGGCCATCCAGCATCTTCCCCCTTCGGACCTGGGAGTTAGGCACAGCGCTCACATCGCTGCGGCGGTATCCGCCAGTAGCTGCGCCATGCTTGCCGCTAGGCTTCGCCGCAGATGGGATAAAATATTGGCAACTCCCCGAACACAAGAAGCTGAGATGAACCATGATAATTGGGAGTTGCACAACTGCATGGAACAAGAGATGTAGGAGTATTTTAGCACCGAGAGTCAGCATCGCGAAGACCGGCGTTTCGGACTCGAGGTACCCCCACTGGGAAACGTAGTAACGGGGATACCTCTCCAAGCCCCTGCTGACAGCCGGTGGGTCCCTGCCGCGTTCATCACTCTGCAAGCTGACGTTTGGTCGCCCTTGCCCCGGTTGGAGCCGGGCAGAATAATTGGGGCACTTGAAAACTTCCCCAACGTCCTGGCAGCGCGAGCGATCATTGGGTTGATCGAGAAATGGTGGCGCCGGCTGGCTGAATGCATCCCTTCCTGAAGTGCCAGATTTGCAGTAATTTCTCGTTTTCCACACCCTGCAAGGTGGCCGGGTGCGCTGGGTATCCGATTCTTGGGGTGAATGCGAGAATGGGAAAGAAGCAGAAAGATGCAGCCAGGGTGTCGCTGCCGCATGTAACTTTTTTTTTGGTCTCCAAGCTCGGATCCAATTTGGGTCCCCACCCGACTCTCACCAGCTTCGGTCGCCGCGGCGCACGGCTTTTCGGGGCGCGCCTCGCAGAACTCTCAAGATTGTCATCATTCATCTACCCCGTAACCCCCCGATCCGCTCGTTCCTCCTGGAAACCTTTTCTCTCTCCCATCCTTTCCGATAGAATCATCCGCCGGGGCATCTGATCGAGCCGTTCCCTTCTTGTACTTTTGTTTTGCGCTGCGACTGTCGCATTCCACCTAATAGAGCGGCGAGCAAGGCCCCCATCCCTTGCAGAGAGATACCCCGTTGTCGTGTAATTCTTCCCTCGTCGATTCTTCGCTCAGCCTCAGGAGTTGGCTGGACGTTCGGACTTGTCTTCGAGGACAACGACAACGACAGCAGCGGCCAATTGCAGCTCGCAAGACGCTGACACCGCGCTGCCACAGCCCGTAAGCATTGCATCCTAGGAGTCCACATAAGATTCGCCAAAATCCGCATTGGGCAATTCTGACCTGTACCCCATTTCTGGGCCGCCAGTACCGCACTCCATTTCGATCCCAGCAGTCTTTACATGACGCAGTAAAAACGAGTAACGACCTTCTCACGACCCGAAACCCGAAAATTCTCTCTACAACCTCAGTCATGGCGGAGACAAACGGACGCAGCAAGAACCGGACGGTTCCCAAACAAAACGGGAAAGCGTCCTATGCTGAAAAGCATCAGATCGCCGACCACTTCATCGGCGGGAACAAGCTCGCGAATGCCCCGCCTTCAAAGGTGAAGGACTTCGTAGCCAACCATGACGGCCACACTGTCATCACAAACGTGGGTAGCTTCAGATTCCGAGCGCAGGAATATGGGTGCATCGTGGGGTCGGATCGCTAATGTGTATGGGGGGTAACAGGTCCTGATCGCCAACAACGGTATCGCAGCCGTCAAGGAGATTCGATCGGTACGGAAATGGGCATACGAGACATTCGGGGACGAGCGGGCCATCAAATTCACAGTGATGGCCACGCCGGAAGATCTACAGGCCAACGCCGACTACATTCGCATGGCAGACCACTACGTTGAAGTTCCCGGTGGCACCAACAATCACAACTATGCAAACGTCGAGCTTATCGTGGATATCGCCGAGCGAATGGACGTTCACGCTGTCTGGGCAGGATGGTGAGTTGTCTAAGATGAACAATGGCGCACAGTGGCGAATACTGACAGAAATTTCTCAACAGGGGCCATGCGTCAGAAAACCCCAAGCTCCCAGAGTCGCTCGCCGCATCAGCCAAGAAGATTGTCTTCATTGGGCCTCCGGGGTCTGCCATGCGCTCTCTTGGTGACAAGATTTCCTCGACGATCGTCGCTCAGCACGCAGAAGTTCCCTGCATTCCCTGGTCCGGCACCGGCGTTAACCAGGTCAGCATCGATCCCCACGGCATCGTCACAGTCCCCGATGACGTCTACATGAAGGGTTGCGTAACCTCATGGGAGGAGGGCCTCCAAAAAGCCAAGGATATCGGTTTCCCGGTCATGGTCAAGGCGTCCGAAGGTGGTGGTGGCAAGGGTATTCGCAAGGTCCTGTCGGAAGACGGCTTTGAGGAGCTGTACAAAGCTGCCGCCAGCGAGATTCCCGGTTCTCCCATCTTCATCATGAAGCTGGCAGACAGCGCGCGCCATTTGGAGGTTCAGCTGCTCGCTGATCAATATGGCAACAACATCTCCCTTTTCGGCAGAGATTGCTCTGTTCAGCGAAGGCACCAGAAGATCATCGAAGAAGCGCCAGTAACAATCGCTAAGCAGGTCACCTTCAAGAAGATGGAGGAAGCAGCCGTTCGTTTGGGACGACTGGTCGGCTACGTCTCAGCAGGAACAGTGGAATACCTTTACTCGCACGCGGACGACAAGTTTTACTTCTTAGAGCTCAATCCCCGTCTCCAAGTCGAGCATCCTACCACGGAAATGGTCAGCGGTGTCAATTTGCCCGCCGCCCAGCTCCAGGTTGCCATGGGTCTGCCGCTCCACCGCATCAAGGACATCAGACTTCTGTACGGTGTCGACGCAAAGACAGCAACGGAGATCGACTTTGACTTCACAAACCCGGAGAGTGAAAAGACACAAAGGAGGCCAACACCCAAGGGTCACACCACCGCCTGCCGTATCACCTCTGAAGATCCCGGTGAGGGCTTCAAGCCATCCAACGGTGTTCTTCACGATCTGAACTTCCGTTCTAGCTCGAACGTCTGGGGTTACTTCTCTGTGGGCTCTGCTGGTGGTATCCACAGCTTCTCCGATTCACAGTTTGGTCACATTTTCGCCTACGGTGAAAACCGTGCTGCGTCAAGAAAGCACATGGTTGTTGCCCTCAAGGAGTTGAGCATTCGTGGTGACTTCCGCACAACAGTAGAGTACCTCATCAAGCTCCTGGAGACAGAGGCTTTCGAGGACAACACCATCACCACTGGCTGGCTCGATGAGCTCATCTCAAACAAGCTCACCGCCGAGAGGCCGGATCCTGTGCTCGCCGTTGTGTCTGGTGCCATCACCAAGGCTCATATTGCCAGCGAGGCATGCATCGCCGAGTACCGGGCGGGTCTTGAGAAGGGTCAAGTTCCTTCAAAGGACGTTCTTAAAACCGTCTTCCCGGTAGACTTCATCTACGAGGGCTACAGATACAAGTTTACCGTCACCCGGTCTAGCTCCGACAGCTACCATCTCTTCACCAACGGTTCGAAGTGCACTGTCGGTGTCCGCGCGCTCAGTGACGGTGGTATTCTCCTCCTCCTGAATGGCCGTAGTCACAGCATCTACTGGAAGGAGGAAGTTTCCGCAACCCGCATTTCCGTCGACAGCAAGACGTGTCTGCTTGAGCGGGAGAACGACCCTACTCAGCTACGAACTCCTTCCCCTGGTAAGCTCGTCAAGTTTACGGTGGAGAACGGATCACACGTGAAGGCCGGTCAAACATTCGCCGAAGTTGAAGTCATGAAGATGTACATGCCCCTGATTGCCCAGGAGGACGGCATCGTGCAGCTCATCAAGCAGCCGGGCGCAACCCTAGAGGCTGGAGATATCCTCGGCATACTTGCTCTGGATGACCCCAGCCGCGTCCAGCAAGCGCAGACCTTCCTCGGACAACTCCCTGAGTACGGCCCGCCTGTCGTTGTCGGCAGCAAGCCCTCCCAGAGGTTCACACTGCTTCAGAACATTCTGAAGAACATCCTCCTGGGTTTCGACAACCAGGTCATCATGCTTCAGACCCTGAAGGACCTCATTGAGGTGCTTCGCGATCCCAGACTTCCTTACAGCGAGTTCTCTGCTCAGTTCTCCGCTCTCCATGCCCGCATGCCTCAAAAGCTGGATGCCCAGTTTACACAAGTTCTTGAGCGCGCCGCATCTAGACAGGCTGAGTTCCCTGCACGGACGTTGCAAAAGGTGTTCCAGAAATTCCTCGACGACAATGTTCCGGCGTCTGACGCCGACCTCTTGAAGTCCACACTTTTGCCGCTTACAGAGGTGCTCGATCTTTACGTCGAAGGACCGAAGGTCCGGGAATTGAACGTTATCTCCGACTTGCTCACCACCTACGCTGACGTTGAGCGTCTATTCTCCGGTCGCCGGCTGCAGGATGAAGAGGTCATCCTCAAGCTCCGTGACGAGAACAAGGAGGATATCTCCAAGGTTATTCAGACCGTTCTCTCGCACAGCAAGGTGGCAGCCAAGAACTCGCTGGTTCTCGCCATCTTGGACGAGTACCGCCCCAACAAGCCTAACACTGGTAACATTGCCAAGTTCCTTCGGCCGGTTCTCCGCAAGATGGCCGAGCTCGAGTCTCGGCAAACCGCCAAGGTCTCGCTGAAGGCCCGTGAGATTCTGATTCAGTGCGCACTTCCCTCGCTCGAGGAGCGAACCGCACAGATGGAGCACATCCTCCGCTCCTCGGTTGTCGAGTCTCGCTATGGTGAGACCGGATGGGATCACCGGGAGCCGAGCTTGGACGTCATCAAGGAGGTTGTCGATTCCAAGTACACCGTTTTTGACGTTCTGACCTCCTTCTTCGCCCATGAAGATCCTTGGGTGTCCCTCGCCGCCCTGGAAGTCTACGTTCGTCGTGCATATAGGGCTTACATGTTGAAGAAAATTGAGTACCACACCGATGAGACTGATACTCCTTCGTTCGTCTCGTGGGACTTTGCTCTTCGCAAGATTGGCCAGTCCGAGTATGGTCTGCCGCTGCAGTCCGCCATTGCCTCGTCTCCGGCTACTCCTGTCGATAGCAGTTTCAAGAGGATCCACTCTATCAGCGACATGTCCTACTTGACCCAGAAAACGTCAGAAGAGCCGATTAGGAAGGGCGTCATCGTTCCTTGCAAGTACCTGGACGATGCAGAGGATCTGTTATCCAAGGCTCTGGAGACCCTGCCGGTTGGCGGCGGCCTGAAGAAGAAGAGCCCCAGCGGACTTATTCCCGACCTCAGCGGCAAGCGCCGTCCCGCTGTTCCCCCCAAGCTGGGTGACATTGAGGAGCTCTCTGCTGTCGTCAATGTTGCTATCCGCGATGCCGAGGGCCGTAGCGACGACGAGGTCCTGAAGGATATCCTGCCCTTGGTGCACCAATTCAAGGATGAGCTCTTCGCCCGCCGCGTGCGCCGCCTCACATTTGTCTGTGGTCGCAATGATGGATCGTACCCCGGCTACTACACGTTCCGCGGCCCCGAGTACATTGAGGATGACAGTATTCGTCACATCGAGCCTGCGCTGGCCTTCCAGCTGGAACTTGGAAGACTTTCCAAGTTCAAGGTCAAGCCTGTGTTCACGGAGAACAAGAACATCCACATGTACGAAGGCATTGGCAAGGGCGTGGAGACTGACAAGCGTTACTTCACTCGCGCCGTCATCCGGCCCGGCCGCCTTCGGGACGACATCCCCACCGCAGAGTATCTGATTTCAGAGGCAGACCGTGTGATTAACGACATCTTCGATGCGCTGGAGATCATTGGAAACAACAACTCTGATCTCAACCACATGTTCATCAACTTCACACCCGTCTTCCAGCTTCAGCCGCAAGAGGTTGAGCACTCGCTGCAGGGCTTCCTTGATCGTTTCGGAGCCCGAGCCTGGCGCCTCCGTGTTGCGCAAGGTGAAATCCGCATCATCTGCACCGACCCCGTCACTGGCATGCCTTATCCCCTGCGTGTCATCATTACCAACACGTCCGGCTATGTCATCCAGGTCGAGTTGTACGCCGAGCGCAAGTCGGAGAAGGGCGAGTGGGTCTTCCACTCGATTGGTGGCACCACCAAGATTGGCTCGATGCATCTTCTCCCCGTTTCGCTGCCCTACCCGACGAAGAACTGGCTGCAGCCCAAGCGCTACAAGGCGCATCTTATGGGTACTCAGTTCGTCTACGACTTCCCCGAGCTCTTCCGCCAGGCCATCCAGAACAGTTGGGTGAAGGCGGTCAAGAAGCACCCCGCCCTAGCGGATAAGCAGCCTCCCATTGGCGAGTGCATTGACTTCAACGAGCTTGTCCTCGACGACCAAGACAACCTTGCCGAGGTGTCGCGTGACCCTGGCACCAACACCTGCGGCATGGTGGGCTGGCTCATCCACGCACGCACTCCGGAGTATCCCAAGGGCCGGAAGTTCGTCGTCGTCGCCAACGACATCACCTTCAACATTGGTTCGTTCGGTCCCAAGGAAGACAACTTCTTCTTCAAATGCACGGAGTTGGCCCGTAAGCTGGGCATTCCGCGCATCTACCTCTCGGCCAACTCCGGTGCTCGTCTTGGCCTTGCCAATGAGCTCATGCCTCATTTCAATGTGGCATGGAACGAGCCTGGCAAGCCTGAGGCTGGCTTCAAGTACCTCTACTTGTCGGATGTTGCCAAGGCACGCTTCGAGAATGAAGTCATGACGGAGGAGATTACCGAAGACGGCGAGAAGCGCCACAAGATTACCACCATCATCGGCGCTGAGGATGGCCTTGGTGTTGAGTGCCTGCGTGGTTCCGGTCTGATCGCTGGTGCCACGAGCAGGGCCTATACCGACATCTTCACCTGCACCCTCGTCACCTGCCGCTCCGTCGGTAAGTTCTCTGCATTGCCTACCCTTTCTGCATTCATGCTAATGACCGCCAGGTATCGGTGCTTACCTCGTCCGCCTCGGCCAGCGTGCTGTCCAGATTGAGGGCCAGCCAATCATCCTGACCGGTGCCCCCGCTCTTAACAACCTACTTGGTCGTGAGGTCTACACCTCCAACTTGCAGCTCGGTGGCACACAGATCATGTATCGCAACGGTGTCTCGCATTTGACTGCGAATGATGACTTTGCAGGCGTATCCAAGATCGTCGAGTGGATGTCATTTGTTCCTGACAAGCGCAACAACCCTGTTCCCATCAGCCCCAGCGTCGATAGCTGGGATCGCGATGTCGCCTACATGCCGCCCCAGAAGCAGCCCTACGACGTCAGGTGGATGATTGGCGGCAAGGACGACGAAGATGGCTTCCAACCTGGTCTTTTCGACAAGGATTCCTTCGTCGAGACTCTGGGTGGATGGGCTCGCACGGTTGTTGTTGGCCGCGCCCGCCTTGGCGGCATCCCAATGGGTGTTATTGCCGTCGAGGTTCGCTCGGTTGAAAACATCACTCCCGCTGACCCTGCCAACCCTGACTCTATTGAGCAGGTGAGCAATGAGGCTGGTGGCGTCTGGTACCCCAACTCTGCCTTCAAGACCGCCCAAGCCATCAACGACTTCAACTTTGGTGAGCAGCTTCCGCTTATGATCCTTGCCAACTGGCGTGGTTTCTCCGGCGGTCAGCGCGATATGTACAATGAGGTTCTCAAGTACGGCTCCTACATCGTCGATGCTCTAGTCAAATTTGAGCAGCCTGTCTTCATCTACATCCCTCCCTTCGGCGAACTCCGTGGTGGCTCTTGGGTCGTCGTTGACCCGACCATCAACCCCACTGCTATGGAGATGTACGCAGATGTCGAGGCCCGTGGTGGTGTCTTGGAACCCGAAGGTATCATCGGTATCAAGTACCGCAAGGACAAGCAGCTGGAGACAATGGCACGCCTGGACCCGATCTATGCCGACCTCAAGAGGCAGATCACCAACACTAGCCTGTCCAAGGAGGAGATCGATTCAGTCAAGAAGAAGATGACGGTCCGTGAGCAGCAGCTTCTCCCTGTCTATGCCCAGATCAGTCTTCAGTTTGCCGATCTCCACGACCGTGCCGGACGCATGAAGGCCAAAGGTGTCATTCGCGAGATCCTGGAGTGGAAGAACGCGCGCCGATTCTTCTACTGGCGTGTGCGCAGAAGGTTGAACGAGGAGTACATCCTCCGCCGCATCGCTGCCGCGACTACAGCAGCTGGCATTCATCACAAGGCCACGACATCTGCGACGTCGCCCCAGGCCCGTGCCCGTCACCTCCAACAGCTCGAGGCTTGGTGCAACATCCCCAACTTCGACAAGAGTGATCGGGAGGTTGCGATCTGGTATGAGGAGAACCGCAAGCTTGTTACTGACAAGGTTGAGGCCCTCAAGGCCGATGCCATCACTGCGGAGATGCGCGACCTTATCCGGGTCGGCACTACTGCCAGCAAGGATCCTGCGGACAGCTCTGCATGGAAGGGCGTTCGCGAGATGCTGCGGGTGATGCCCGTGGAGGAGAGGGAAAAGATGCTCAAGTACCTTAAGCAGGTCTAAGCAAGTACTTGGATGGATTGGTCGGATATATAGGGTGTACACGGGGATTGTGCTTCAGGCTCTCAGCATATACGATGGGCAGGTTTGGAAGATCTGGAGTTTGAGACGGGCTTTTATTGCCATGGGCCCCGGCATTTGTGTTCCTATCTACCTTAGACATTTGGTCTTGAGGGGTTGAGACGTTCCGTTTAACGTTGGCGAGCGATTGCTTACTGTATGCTTTGATAATCGGGGATAGACCATATATTCCTCAACTTACCTACTTTAACATTATTTGTTCTAACCTTGTCTGTTCCAAAGTTGTATTTGTGTTCTTTCATGCGTCCTGTCCTACATGCTCAATTACTCGACCGTGTTGTGAGAAACAGCACCTGGTCAAGCATCTACAATTCCTACTCAGTCTTCATACCCATTCAGTCTTGCGCAATGTACAACTGTTCCCATTTTTATTTCCCCTAACTTGTGTAATATAGCAGCTGAGAACAGCTACGTACGTTTCTTGTCTATGTAAATAAACCTATGTCAAATTCGGATTGATGTCTACTTGTCTTAATTAAGTTGGGTCATGAAAGCTTCACACATCCGGTTCCCTTCGGGTCTGTCGGAGTGTTAGTGCGCCTAGTCTTCAACTCTGGTTCTACCAGTACATCCGCCTGCCCAGCTTCTGTGGTAGCATTTCCTGCACTTCTCTCTTATGTAATTGACGGATTACCAGTGCTCCAGGATGCCCGTCGCCCTTGAGCCTGACCATTTTTTCACGAGGTTTTACGTTCTCCGACATGGACTCACTGCTTCCAGGATAGTCACTCTCAGCAGGCAAAAGGTTCACGCAGCAAAAAAAGATAGGCGGGCCTGATCGCCCAGAGACTGATAATGTATCCCTCCCGCCGGGAATTGAACCCGGGTCCCGAGCGAAGTCGTTCTATCCTTGGTCTGAAGTCATTCTATCCTTGGTCTGAAGTCATTCGTCATCCGGAGATAAATGAAGTCGTTCTTCAAACATAGGTAGTCATTCTTCAATGAATGATTGAGGTGACAAGCTCATATACTGACTACTATACTACGGAAGATAAGAGTGTGTGTGGATGTTTGTCATCCACGGTAGTTTTTGGGTGGTCAGGGCTGCGCCTGGTGATCTCGGAAACGGGGAATCGAACCCCGGGCTGCTGAGGACTCAGTGATTGAGAGTCAGCGATGTTAACCACTACACCATATCCGATTGTTAGAAATAGAGGGCCGGAGAGGGGGTTGTGAGGGGACGGGATGCGGGTGAGAAGGACTGGTGGACGGGACCGTTTGTGGTGGAGACGGATAATTCTTTTCGTTGGGCGGGCGTTGGAGTTCGCTTGCTGATGCTCCACTCTGCTGACTCGGCCTTGAAAGCAGTTGGTACCGCAGTGGACTGTGAGGTGGTGGCCCAGAGAACACAGAAGTCACACAGACGGATTCACGTCAGATGTGTTGTGACCACTCGCACATCGGGCAAGCTGATCAAATCACATGCTGAAAATGTCAGATGAAAGTTGGGTTGATATTCGCAGAGTCTTGCCGGTTCGCGCTTTCCTCTTCGGCAGCGTCTCCGGTTCAGGCAGACCCCTGAACCTTAAACAGTGTGCAAGCAGCTGGCTCCACAACCGGCCTGCACTCCAACCTCAACGTCTCCCTGGCCCGCTCCCCCTCCGCAACTCCGCCATTTTCACTCCCACCCTGCGCATGCAAAACACACAACTCGGCACAACCCTTCCATCAAATAACCAGCGTCAGTGGTTTAGTGGTAAAATCCATCGTTGCCATCGATGGGCCCCGCGTTCGATTCGCGGCTGACGCATCGGCGACGCCGTCACAGGTATCGTCACCTCCTTGCCCGCTTGGCTCAGTGGTAGAGCGTGTCACTAGTAATGACAAGGTCGTCAGTTCAATTCTGGCAGTGGGCATTCCATCTCTTTTTGCATCCTGGGTGGCTGATTGGTTGGTCGGGCAGAGCCAAAGTCCGAGACGAGCGTCTGCCCGCCGTGATGATGCATCGTTGGAGCTTGCTTTTGCTCGCCGGTTTCATCAACTGAGGTCGGGGCGAGTGGGAATGGCTTAGGAGACGCCCGACGATTTTCGGGCGGTTTATTATATTACGCACTACACCTCGGCGGCCTCGGGGCTATCTGTGATGCAGACACAGGAAACGGCTTCCGGCAGGCGTCACAGGTTGGTTCGTTCTTGAGGCTCTGGCGGGTTGTTTGCTAACCGTCGGCAGCAGACCCGTGGTGCTGGGAAATGGTGGCGTGGCCATGTGCCGTGGCGTTTTTGCGAGCGCACCATTCGCTGGCCTGGCTCCGATGCAGCAAGTCGTCGACCACCACGCCGATCGGAGGGTCCCTAGTTTCAAGCAGCAAAGAATAACTGGGTCACAGCCCTGGCATAATTGCTTATTCTTCCTCCTCGCCCAACATGACCAAGCCGTTACGGAGACCGGACCAACGTCCGCCATTGGAACTGTCTCCAATCAACCACAGTTGAGCCGTGCCGCCCAGTGGCTGCTTTTCCCATTTTCCCCCCCTCCCCTGAAAACGAAATGACCTGTCGGGCGGTAAGATGGCTCGGGCTGGGCAGCCGGGGTGTCGCCAAGGTGTGCAAGCTGAATTCAGCTAGTCAGGAGACGGTAACACCCAGCAACCCCCACGAACGCGAACTCGATCTATATCGTAATGGACGCCGCCAGTAGTAACACAAGTCCGGGCCAATCTAGCTCACATCCGAGCCTCAATCTCGACAGTAACCGGCGAGAACAAATCGGTTTCAGATCTTGGTGAGCAAGACGCCTCTTTCATTCATCCGAATCGAAGTGATGAGGAGGGCATGTGTGAGAACCTCGCCATCGACAGACAGCAGCTCCCGAATTATAAATTACACTTGCTCACACTCTGTTTTCCTCACTCCAGCCGGTCACCAAGTTGCCTAGCTTCCAAGAGACAGAACACTTACAAACACCATCTCCTCACGTGTTCACCCTTACATCTTGTCCCAGCGAGCAAACCAACATGTCGTCTTCAAAGAGCCACCGCCACGGTTCTCGAGATCACAAGAGCTCAAAGAGTAGCTCGCGGGGCTCCGGCTCACACTCGTCCACGGCATCTATCTCAGTTGAGCCACCAAACCAAGCCAGCATCAACACCTTATTCTACCCTCCAGTCGTTGCTCGCGCCCGCATTAGCGGTGCCAACGCCGCCAACCAGGGATACACGTACGTCTTCGCCATGGCCGTCCTTCTCGATGCTTCGGGTTCCGTTCTCGAAGGCCAGCTCGGCGGAAATACCGTTACCACCGGAGTTACCTTGTCCGAAGAAAGCGGCGGGTCCGGAGTAGGCAGCTCGAGTCGTAGTGGCAGCAGCTCGTCGAGCTATCTGTACTTCGCCTTCCCGGACCTGTTTGTCCTCTATAGCGGCAACTACTCGATCCGCGTCGATATCCACCTTGTTGACTACCAGGATGCTGCTCAGGGGGCGCGGCTCCTGGCCCAGGCTGAGACGAGGTCCTTCACCGTGTACGATGAATATGTTGCCGTGGAGAAGCCTGGTGAGTTACTCGACTGTGCTAAGCATTTGAATTATGCTGATAGACTCCAGTCACCGATGAGAGACGCATCCTGCAACGCCTCCGCGATCAGGGATGCGCCATTCCTGCGACACCCGCTCAATGAGAACTCTCCTATCTCCCCCACCAGTTCTTTCTTTCCAATTTTGTGCACAAACATCTACTAGGCTCAAATCGGGCATCATTTACGGGGAGTCAAACGGGATATACCTCGCGTGTCTTTTAGGATTGCATCCCCTGGAACGGCGGAAAATGGGAAACTCTGGTTTTTCAAGTCCTTCTCCCAAGCACACTCGTAATCCGTCGAGCAGTATTGTTTTGAAAAAGAAATAGCCTCCACACAGATAACATTGAATAATACCACTTTTTTGGCTCCCAAAGTTTTGCTTCACGATATCTATCTACAGCCTCACTTTCTGTGCAACGACAACAGCAAGACCGACAAGTCCCCCCTAACTTGCATCAAGTCCACAGTGTAGGATCTCGCTACTCCCCAAAATCTACATGGCGGTGAAACTGATCGCATCCCTGCTGTATGGCTGCCAATCCCCGAGTTCCGGCAGCGCCACAAGCCCGCTAAAACGCCATGCAAAAAGC
>Ga0247760_1001560_pt1 | contig 20648 bp, 16 predicted proteins | sample UWRJL171409R4_FD_179936 | JGI IMG/M metagenome (GOLD analysis project Ga0247760, IMG submission 179936) | Plant litter microbial communities from Arlington Agricultural Research Station in Wisconsin, United States - UWRJ-L171-409R-4 | ecosystem: Environmental > Terrestrial > Plant litter >... | reverse complement strand
GGCGTAGAAGCCGCGGGTGCAGGAGATGGCGGCGATCAAGAAGCCGAACACTGCGGCCTTGATCATGCCCATGAAGAAATCACTCGGCAACAGGTGGCGCTCGATGTTGGAGATGAACACGCCGGGGTCCACTCCCAGCCAACGCACCGCGACCAGCCAAGCGCCGGCCATGCCCACGCAAGTGTACAAGATGCAGAGCAGCGGCACGGTCAGCACCGCGGCGAGCAAGCGCGGCGACAGCAGGTACTGCACGGGGCTCACCGCCATGGTGACCAGCGCGTCGATCTGCTCGGTGATGCGCATGTTGCCGAGCTCGGCCGCCATCGCGCTGCCGGCACGCGCGGCGACCATCAGCGCGGTGAACACGGGCGCGATTTCGCGCGTGAGCGAGACCGCGACGACCTGACCGACCACGCCCTCCGCGCCGAAGTCACGCAAGCTGTGGGTGGTCTGCAGGGCCAAGACCATGCCGCTGAATACGCCCGTCAGCGCCACGATGAAGACCGAGCCCACACCAATGAATTCCGCGGCCGCCAGCAGCTGACCGAAGCGATACGGCGGACGGATCAGCCACACCACCGACTCGCCCGTCAGCGCGAGCACCGAGCCGACCGCCTCGAAGATGGAGATGAACGGCTGACCGAGAGCGGCCCACGGGCTCTTCGCCTCGTCTTCGCTCGCTCCGGCGGGTTCAGCCACGGTCAACCCTTAGCACTGAGCTCGGCGAGGATGGCGCGCGAACGACGCCCGGTGCCAGAAACAACGGCCCTTCGTGGATCCAGCGCGAAGGTCAAGAGCAGCGCGTCACCGCCGAGCTCCGCGACGTAGGGCTCGCCCCACTCCACGAGCAGTAGGCGGCCCTCGTCGCGCTGGGCGTCGAGGCCGAGCTCACGCAGCTGTGCCGGCCCGTTCAAGCGGTACAGATCGGCGTGCGCGAGCGGAGGCACGGTGTCGTACTCTTGCACCAGCGTGAACGTGGGACTGGTCACGCGCTGCGCGGCGGGCAGGCCGAGCGCTCGGCACAGCGCGCGCACGAAGAAGGTCTTTCCCGAGCCGAGCGGCCCGGTGAGGATCACGAGATCGCTCTCGGCCAGCGTCGGTGCGATCAGCTGCGCCAGCTTTTGGGTCGAACGGCGCGTAGGCAGGTCAAATGTCAGGTCCGATGAGGTCACGGTGATTTCTTGGGCGACGAAGGGGACACTATCGTAAGCGTGCGGCTCAGAGTTTGTCCCTTGGAAAAGCCGCGCGCTTCGCTGGTCCAAAGCGGAACTTGGACGCTACCCAGCGCGCGCTGGGCGCGGGCGTGGAGCTCGTGCACCGCGCGTTCTTCGTCTACCCGGCCGTCAGGGAAGCCCTCGAGGGCGCCTTTGGCCAGCAGCGCAGCGTCGTGGCCGAGCGCTTCGTACCAATCGAGCGCAGGCAAGGCCGGGTTATTTTCCGAGTCGAGGCGAACCGCGCTCGGAAAGTTGCCCGCGCCGACCGCGAAGCGCACGCGCGGCGCGTCACTCGCGTACACGAACTCGGCGGCGTCCAGGCCCAGCACGAGCTCCGGAGAGAACGCAGAAACGCCACGCAAATCACGCGCGACGTCGCTGGCGCACGCGGCCGAACCCAACACCAGCACGGCCGACACCCGGTCACGCCGCCATTTTTGGACCGAGAAGCGCGCGCCGCCCGCGTTTTCGGCCACCACGTCACAGGGCTCACCGATGCGCCCGACGCGCGCGACGCGCGCTAGGCCGCGACGCGAGAGCTCGGCGTCGAGCACTTGCTGTTCACGGATCGTGCTTTCGCCGAGCACGAAGCTGCTCGAAAATGGACCCATCAGCGTCTCGGGAGGGTGCACGAGCAGCACTGGGATCGCGTTCTCTTCCGCGAAGCGCGCGGCGATATCGGCGGCCTGGCCGTCGAGGCCGGCCACCAAAATCGCCGCGCCTTCGGCCGTGAGCGCGCGCAGCGCCGGGTCGATGCCCGAGCGGTTGCCGCCGTCGTCTTGGGTGATCAGCTGCACCGCGCCGGCCGCGGCGGGCGAGCGCAGGCCGCGCGCGAGGCCCGCCGCGAGGCTCGCGGAGCGACGGCGTAGCTCGGGATCGCCCAAGGACAGCACGACGCCGATCGCGCGGCCCGAGATCAAGGGCCGGCTTTGCACGCCGCCAGCGATGCCGACCAACGCGGAGCCCGTCGCGCTGGCGCGTAGCGCCGCTGGCGCAGTGTCCAGCAAGCTGCGCGCGAGCGCGGCGTCTTTCTCGCGCACGGCGATCGCGACCAAGCGCTCGCGCAGCAGCTTGCGCAGCCATTCGCGCGCTGGTGCGCTCTGGCTCTCGTCCGGCAGCGCTCGCTCGAGGCTGGCTAGACTTTCGACCAAATCCGCCTTTTGCGCCGGCTGAAATTGCTCGCGCACGAGCCCTTCGAGCGCCGCGCGGCCTTCGCTGGGCGCTTCGGTCAAGAGCTCCTCCGCGGCTCGCACGGCGAGCGTGTAATGGCGCGCCGACGAAGCCGCGCGCAAGCGCAAGTCGCTGAACAAGAGGCGCTCATCGCTATCGACGATCTTACCGGCCAGCGGCTCGAGCACGCTCCAGGCCGCGTCCGGTTTGCTCTCGCGAATCAGCGCGTAAGCCTCTGCCACGCGCGAAAAATCATGCACCGCGCCGACCTGCACGCGCACCTGAGCGATCAACACGCGCGCTTCCTGAAGCGAGCCGCGGCTCACGCAGTCGAAGGCGAGCAGCACCCGCACCATGTCGCTCGACTCTTCGCCGGGGAAGCGCGCCAAAAATCGGCGCAGATCGGGCTCCAGTTTGCGCCGCTCGTTCGTGCTGCCGGAAAACCAGGCCGCGCGCAATTTTCGAAATGTCGTCTGCGCGTCGGCGTTGGCCGAAAGGCTGGCTTCGGGCCGCCCGACCTCGCTCTGCGAGCGCCGACAACCCGCCAACGGTGCCAGCGCGATGGCCGCAGCGAACGAGGCGAACGCGAGCCGCGGGCCGGCGAGCGCGAGACCCCACCCGAATGCCATTCGGCAGGTCGAATCTCGGAAAGTCCTCGTGGCCTTTGGCATATGCTGGAGCTCGTGTCGGCAAAGGGTGATGCGCGCCCCGAGCGCCAGTCAAGTTGGCTGAGCTCGCTGGGCAGAGTGCGTGGCAAACTCGCTGGCTGGCCCGGCCTGCAGCTGAGCTTTGCCGGCTTCGTGCTCTTGCACTTTTCAGTGCAAGCCTACCGCGCCTACACCGGCGACGCGCTGCCGGAATCGAACTTCGAGCAAGCACCGTGGTTCGTGGGCGCGCTGTTCGTGCTGTTCTGGCTGCCCTTCACCGTCTTTGGTGTGCGAAAGCTGAGCCGCGCATTCACGCGCGGCGGACTGCCCGCGTCGGCGGGGCAAGAGCGCGCGCTGGCCGTGGTCGAGCCGCTTTCGCTCGCGCTCGTGCTCTCGTTCGGCACGGTGCACGGCGCGCTCATGGCTTGGCCGCTGCTCAGCGGCTCGCTCACCCCAGCCGACCTCAGGCCGGAGCTCGTGGCCGGTCTGTCCAGCACTTGGCGCGGCTTGCCGATGCAGGGCATTGCCTACCTGTGCGCGGTCGGCGCGGCGTCGTTCGCTGCGGCGCGGCTGACGCTCGCGGCGTTGCCTGCGGCGCGGCCCCGGCTGGCGCGAGCCGTGGTCGGCTTGGCAGTGCTCGCCTACCTGCTCGGAAGCTACGCGGTCATTCGCTACGGCTCTGGCTCCCTTTTGCCTTGAGCCAACCAATCCCCTGAGCAAACCCAGCGCGGGCAGAGTTCGCTCGCGTCGCCGTACATGCTATTGGGCCGCCCATGCCGCGCTGCTATTTGCTGTCTCTGGCCAGCTCGTCGAGCCTCGATCAGCAGTCGAACAATGTCTCGCTGTTCAACATCGTCGAGCAGTTGAATCTGCCGCGCGCCGTCGAGCCACCCCCTGGCGCGCTCTTGCCAATCGAGATCCACGCGTACTTTTTGCTCGACCCGGCGGAGCTGAATCAGCGCTTCGAGATGCGCTTCGTGCTGGTCGCGAGCAGCGGGCTCGAGACTTCGAGCGACGCATTCCCGCACAAGTCAGCCACTCAGCGCTACCGCACGCGGACGATGGGCACGCCTATCCCGCCGATCGCCGACAGCTACCAGCTGCGCGTCGATACCCGCGCCGTCGGCAGCGAGGTCTGGTCCCGCGATCCGTTGGCCTGGCCCTTGGTCGTCGCGCTGGCTGAAGCGCGGCCGGCCATCACGCACTAGTCAGTTGCAGTTACAGCTGTTTTGCGAGCCGATCGAGCAGGCGAATAGCGACACGACGTCGCGCATCGCCTTGCCGCCCAGCCCGCCGAATTGGTCGATCACGCCGCGACAATTGTTGGCGGTGTAGCACGCAACACCTTGGCAGTTCGTCTGCTCTGCGCAGGCCAGGATGACCGCGCAACCCAAGTTGGAGAAGCACTGCACAATCTGCGACGAACAAGCCGTGCACAGGCACTGCTCACAGGAGCTACCAGCGATCGCCTGACACGCTTCGACGATTCCGGACGTCGCAGCGCTACCGGCGACTCCGGGTGAGCCCGCCACATTCGGCACACCGCCCGCGCTTGGTCCGCCTGCAACGTTGGGCGCGCCGCCCGCGCTCGGTCCACCCGCAACGCCCGGCGCACCGGCGACACCAGGCGCGCCCGCTGAAATGTGCGGAGCTCCCGCCGCGTTCGGCGCGCCACCCGCTGGCGCCGCGCCCGCCGTTCCTAGTGCGCCCGCTACGCCCTGCGGCGGGCCGTCGGTTCCGTCCACGTCAGTGAAGTAATCCGTTCGTGCACCGCAGCCGAACATCACCACCAAGCAGCCGCCGAGCAGGAATCGATTCATCGTGCTCACAGGATTGCCCGCTTTCACAGCGCACGCCAGGCACAGTATCGCAAAGCTGCCACGCTTTTTTTTGCGCTCATCCGTGACCTGAGGGGCTGACGCTAACTGCCTAGCATCAGACGATTTTCGCCGGCCGTTCAGCTGATTGCACGCGCATTCGGCGGAAATAAGGCTTGTTGATAGTCGTGGATCGCGATTAACGGGGAAGCGAGTCTCGCGCTCGTCAGTGAGCCACTCGAAGTTCGTGTGCCCAGAGGGAGTTCCGGATGTCAGCAGCGAACCCACTACCAGACAGCGCCCTACAACAGGCACCCGACGCGCACGACGACGCTGCAGAGCCGTCGCGGCCGACGCAACCCTGGCATCCGCCGCCCGTGCGCGACGCGCTGAGCGCGCTCGAAGGCGAGGACTTCGACTTTCACGACACAATTCCAGCGCCACCGTGGCTCGACGAGCCCTCTGACGTGCTGGAAGCGCCGCCCTTGCCCGCGCGCTGACCCCGCGCGCCGATCCGCGGCTGTGCGAGCGCTAGAGCAATGTTAGCGTGCGCCTCCGATTTGGAGGTACGCCGTTGTCGATTCGCATTCCCCTGTCCATTCGTTCGTTGTTCGTCATCGCCCTGACTTTAGTCAGCCTCACTGCGGGCCACGTCGCGAGCGCGGCAGGCCGCACGGAGTGGAAGACCAAAGTCATCAAGGAACGGCGCGAGGAGCAGCCCAACGGCGACGAGTTCGAAGACAAAAACGGCTACTGGAAGGTCGAAGTGGCGATCTACTTGCCGCGCGCCCCGGACGTGCCGCACGTGCCGATGAAATTCGAATTCCAGCCGGAGGTCGAATACGAGCGCACGATCCTCGACTCGAGCGGCAAGGTCGTCGATCGCAAGGTTCCACTCGTGAACCAGCAAGCATCGATCGAGAGCACCGACGTCGAGTTCCTCGACTCCGGCACGGGCAAGATCGAAGCGCGCACGCGCTTCTCGTTCAAGGTGACTCGCGGCCAGGGCTACAAAGCGGGCGAATACAAAGTGACGCTCCACGACGGCCGCAATGACCAAAAAGTGGGCGTGCCAGTGACGCTGATCTTCGAGGGTAAGAACACGGTCATTCACCGCGAACCGATGGAGTTCAAGGGCGAAAAGAAGAAGAAAGAGGCGCCCAAGGCCGAAGAGAAGGCCAAGGACGAGACGGCCAAAGAAGGCGACAAGCCGGCCGCCGAGAGCGAAGCCGCCTCGGCTGACTCGGAAAAATCGAAGGACGATGCGTCCAGCGATCAGCCGCAAACGATCAAAGAGAAGCCCGGTGGTTGCAGCGTCCGTGGCCTGGCGCGCGACGGCCATGAGAGCGGAGCCGGCCTAGCTTTCGCGGCGCTGGCGTTTTCGAGCGTGGTATTGCGGCGCCGCAAGCGCGCTGCCTGAGCTACGCCGCGACCAGTCGAACGCGCTCGGCGATGCGAGTCACGCCGAGCGCGAACGGCGCTTCCTCAGTGATTAGGCTCAGCACCAGCTGAGCGCCACGCGCGAAGTCGTAAAACCAGCCGGGCTGCGTGAGCACGCCGTCTTGCTCGAGCAGCCCGAGCACCCAATCGGCCTCGCTCAGCAGCGCCGGTAGGCGCACCACGGCGTACCAGCCGCCTTCGAGGAACAGCGGCGTCGCGGCCGTGCCCGCGAGCGCTTCGCTCAATAGCGCGAAGTTTCGCGCGATGCGCGCGTTCAGCGCGCGCTCCACCGGCATGCGCGAGCCCAAGATTTCCGGCAAAGCGTGCTGCACGGGCGTGTTCGGGGACAGAAACGTATCTGCGATCAGCTCGAGCCGCGAAAGCGCCTCGGCCAGCTGGGCCTTGGGCCCCGCCGCGCACAGCCACGCCAGCTTGAGCTGCGGCAAGGCGGCGAGCTTCGACAAGCCGCCCAGCGCGAACACTAGCGCCTCGTCGGTTTCGAGCACCGAGCTCACCCGCCGCGCGTCGGGGCCGAGCGCAAAACTCGAAAAGACCTCGTCGGAAATCAGCGGCAAGCCGAGTTCGATCAGCCGCCGTAGCTCATCCCGCTTCAGGAAAGAGCCCGTGGGATTGTTGGGGTTCACCACCACGACCGCGCGCGTGCGCGAGCTCCGCGCGCGCTCCAACGAATCGAAATCGATGTGCCACGCGCCGTCGTAAGCGAGCTCGTAGTTCGCGACCTGCACCTGTTCCAGCGCCGCCAAGTGCTCGAACAACGGATAGCTCGGCTGCGGGATCAGCACCTCGTCACCTGCATCGCACAGCAACTTGAACAAAAAGCCGTACGCTTCACTGGTGCTCGAAGTAAGTACGATCTGCTCGCTCGGCAGCTCGAAACCCGCCGCGCGCTGCAAGCCCTGCACCGCGCTGCGCGCCGTGCCGAGCCCAAACGAGGCCGGCTCGTAAACCAAGCTTTTGGCGTCACTCAACGCCGCCAGCAGCCGCGCGCGATCGTATGGCAAATCGGTGAGCGTCGGATTGGACTGTGTGAGATCGCACACGGGCAGCCCCGCGGCGCGGCGAGCGCCGAGCGCCAAAGTGAGCGCGTTGGGCTGCGATTCGTGCTGGGTGCGGCGAGAAAAGCTCATCGGCATCGCTTGCGCGCGGGACGCGCGCCGGAATTAGCTCACCGAACCCGAGCGCCAGCAAGGCTGGAAAGGCGTCCGCTAGGGCTGCGCCACTGCATAAAACCAAACATAAAGCTCGGTGCAGGTATCGTTTTTGACGGCGATTTCGTCGGCGTCGAGGCTGATCAGCTCCGCCAGGTTGCCGGCTGCCACCGCGAGCGGGTTATCGCCCCCCTTCCCTTCATCATCGAACGCCAGCCAGAACGTCGGAGGCAACGGGACTCTGCCGAGGCCGTGTTTGAAGTGCAGAGTGCGCCCGCCAGGGAAGAATTGATACGGGCCGCCGTGGGGCGCGGAGAAGTACACCCCGTTGCTCAGCATGCTCGGCGAGAACTCGACGGTCACGTCTTCTTCCGGACGCGAACAGGAGGACACCGAGCTACAGCCCGAGCTCAGCGACGAAAGCGCGAGAAGCGCGAGCGACACGCCAGCGCGATGCAGAAATTTGCCGTGCATTTCGCGCATCAGTAGCGACATTGCCAAGTATCCGCAACAGGGCGAGAAGCACGGCGGCAGGCGGGACCGGCGCTGGTGGCTTGACCTGCCGCCGGCATCCTGTGTCGAATGCCCGAATGGCACTCGATCAAGAATGGCCCAATTTCGATGGCGTCCCCGATGACGACTCGCTGACTGCGGCGCGGCCGCGCGGGCAGAAGCTAGCTCGTTACCTGTGGTGGGACGGGGACGTTCGCGAATCCGATGCCTTGAGCGTGCACTACTACGCCAACGCGCTGCACTACGGCACGGCCGTCTTCGAGGGCATCCGCTGCTATCCGACCGCGAACGGTGCGGTGCTCGTGCGGCTGCGCGAGCACGTCGAGCGGCTGCTGTCGTCCGCGCGGCTGTACGGCATGAAGGTGCCTTTCACCGCGGACGAGCTGACGCGCGGTGCAATCGAGGTCACGCGCAGGAACGCGACGCAGAACGGCTACCTTCGCCCGCTCGCCTATTTCGCCGAAGGCCCGATCGATTTGCGGCCCAAGAAGGAGTGCCAGGTGCGCGCGTTCATCGCCGTGCGTGAGCTCGGGACGTTCTTGGGAGAAGACGCGCTGCGGAACGGCGTGCGCGTGATGATCTCGAGCTGGCGAAAATTCCATCACACCATGCTGCCGACCATGGCCAAGGCCAGCGGTCACTACGCCAACAGCGTGCTCGCCGCTCACGAGGCTCTGGACCACGGCTTCGACGACGCTATCCTGCTGAACCAGGACGGCACGGTGGCGAGCGCCACGGGGCAGAACGTGTTCTTCGTCAAGGGCGGGATGCTGTTTACGAACGACGAAACGTCGTCAATCGTGCCGGGAATCACCCGGGATTGCATTTTGGATTTGGCACGCGAGCATCAAGTGCCAATCACCATTCGCGCCTTTACGCGCGAAGATCTGATGCGCGCAGACGAGGTCTTCTTCACCGGCACGGCCGCCGAGGTCACGCCCGTGCGCGAGCTCTCCGGAACCGAGTTCACGACCGGCAAGAAGACACTGGGCGCGTTCTTCCAACGCGCCTACTTGCGCGCCGTCACCGGCAAAGACGAGTCACGCGCGCACTGGCTGACGCGCGTGAGCTGAGAAGCAGCTGCAAACCTCAGCGGCTCGCGACGCCGCGCTTCACGGACGAAACGTTGCCGATCTCGATCAGCTCGCTCCGATAGATCAGCGCGCCGTCGCTGCCGATGATGTCACCGGCGACGTCTCCACCGGGCACGCTGCTGCTGCGCGAAACGTTCAGGATGGCGCCTTTGTCACCGATCGCAACTTTGTAACTCTTGGTTTCACAATCGAGTTCGCTCGGGCCCACCAAACACGTGCCGTGGGTCGACGAGAGCATGCCGTCATTGGAATCAGCGGCGAAACTCGTGCGTTCGATCAGCTTCTCGTAGGCCGCGAGCGGCACGCTAACCTCTTTGGAACCGTCGAATTTCGACACCCTAGCCACCGAATCAGTCCGCGGGTCGAAACGTACGCGCAACTTGGTCGTGCCGCTCTGCTCTTCCAAGGTGTAGTCGATCACCCACCAGCCATGCTCGCGCGCGATTACTTCTTCAGTCATGATAAGCGGTGATTTTTGGTAGCTGCCGCTGAAGCGGTGGACTTGAAAATCCCCTACCTGGCGTAAATCTGCCGGAGCTGCGTCATCCACTTTCGAGCTCGGTGCCGCCACGCTGGGCGCGTTCGAGGCGACCTGCACGCTGGTTTGCGTGGGCGCAAACAGACCGCAGGCCGGTGCGACGAGTCCGAGAGCGATGACTGCGAAAGGAGATGCCGCGCGCTTCATGGGTCCATTTGTTTTCACGAAGCGAAACGGCTGGCCAAGTTTCAGGTACGCGGGAGCCGCGACGGATATATAATTGCGGGCGATGGGTACGAACCCCGACAAGCTCGCGGGCTTCGAACGAGCACAGCTATTCGAGGTCGTCGCCGCGGCTTGTGACAGCGCAGAACTGGCAGTCGTGATCAGCGTGGTGGACACGGAGCCGCCACAGAATTTGTTCCTGAACCCGGGCGCCGAGCAGCTACTCGGTTGCTCCGTGGCCGAATTCCAAGCCGTGGCGGCCTGGGACTGGCTGGCCCCCGAAGAGGTGCCGCGCGTGCAGGCCATGCGCCAAGCCTACTTGCGCGGCGAAGAGTTCCCGCAGCCGCTCGAGACCAGGATCATGAGGCGCACCGGCGAACGCATCGACGTCGAGATGCTGCATAGCCGCACCACACTGAACGGCCGCGCGCTGAGCGTCGCGTTTCTGTTCGACATCAGCGCGCGCAAGCAGAGTGAGCTCGCGCTGCGTCAATCCGAAGAGCGTTTCCGCACCTTGATCGACGGAGCTCCGGACGGCATCGCCATCTTGCGCGGCCCGCAGATCGCGTTCTTGAATTCCGCGGCCGCGCGCATGCTGGGCGCAGAGAGCCCCGAGGCCGCGCTCGGTATCCCGATCACGGATTTCTTGCACCCCGAAGACGCGAAGCTCGCCGCCACGCGCATCGGGCAATTGTACCGCACCGGGGCGCGCCACCCCGATCCGGCGGAGTACCGCTCGCGCTCCCGCGACGGGCAAGAGCTGTACGTAGAGATTTCCGCCATCCCCACCGAGTATCAAGGAAAGCCGGCGGTCCTAGCGTTCGCGCGCGACGTCACCGAGCGCAAAGCCATCCAAGCGCGCTTGGTGGAAGCCGATCGCTTGGCCGCGCTCGGCGTGCTGTCGGCAGGCATCGCGCACGAGATCAATAATCCTCTCGCCTACCTATTGCTCAACCTCGAATTTCTGTCGCGCGAGCTGCCCACCTTGCCGAGTGATCCGAGCAAGCTCGATGCGCTGATGGTGCGCGTGCGCGACGCCTTTCACGGCGCAGAGCGCGTGGCCAGCATCGTTCGCGATTTGCGCACCTTCGCCCGCGCGGACGAAGGGGTCCGCGGTCCGGTGGACGTGCAGGCGGCGCTCGAATCTGCGCTCAACATCGCCGGCAGTGAGATCAAGCAGAAGGCCACCTTGATCCGGGACTACGAGCCCGTGCCTCCGGTGGACGCCAACCCGAATCGCATCGAGCAAGTGCTGCTGAACTTGCTCCTGAACGCGGCCCAGGCGCTTCCGGGCCACGAAACACGGGGTAACGAGGTGCGCACCAAGCTGCGTAGCGAAGGCGGGCAAGTCTCGATCATCATCGAAGATACCGGCTCTGGTATTCCGGAGGAGCTCTTGGGTAAAATCTTCGATCCGTTCTTTACCACCAAGCCGGTCGGCGTGGGCACGGGCCTCGGCCTGTCCATTTGCCGCAGCATCGTGCGCGGCCTGGGCGGCGAGATCAGCGTCAGCAGCACGCCCGGCGAGGGCTCGCAGTTCACCGTCAGCCTGCCCGCGTCCAAGAACCGGCTGCCGCCCAAATCGATCCCGCCGCGCTCGGCGTCACCGCCGCCGCAGAAGCGCGGCCAAATCTTGATCGTCGATGATGAGCTCTCGGTCTCGCGCACGCTGCGCGCTCTGCTTCAAAACGAGCACGACGTGGTGCTGACCAGCAGCGGCGCGCAAGCGCTGACTGCGATTGCCGCAGGGCCCGACGCGGGCTTCGACGTCATCATGTGTGACTTGATGATGCCGGGCATGAGCGGCATGGAGCTCTACGAGCGCATTCGCCATGAGTACCCGGGCCTGGAGACGCGGATCGTGTTCATGACCGGCGGCGTGTCGATGGATCGCGCGCGCGAGTTCCTCGCCACCACCGTCAACTTAACCTTCGAAAAGCCGTTTGATTTCGAGCGTTTGCGGCGCACGCTGCGGCGGCTCGTAGCGCAGCGCCTGCCCGCCGAATAGCCCGTTCAGCTCACTCCGGAAGCGCTTCCGGATCCTCGACCAGGACCGGCGTATCCAGCTTGGTGCGGCGCATGATCTCGTTGATCAGCGCCGGGAAGCGACTGGCCGCATAGGTGGCAGCGCCGGACGCCCCGATCGCCGTTGCCCACCCGATCGGACCGAGCGGACGGCAACCGAAGAGATGGCTGAGCCCCGGCGTTTGCACGATGCCCGCGAGCAGCGCGGCGGAGGTAATGCTGGTCACCACCACCGGACGGCTGAAGCGACCGGAGACCAGCGTTTGCCCGAGCTGCGAACCGACCAGCGCCAAGAGACCGATGGTGTTGGCGTTGGCGCGCGTGCCGGTAAAGCGCCCGATCACCCAGGCCGTGCTGGCGCCCACGGTCGTCACGACCGCGCGTGCCGCGATGTCACGGTTGAGCGCTTTGCCGAGGGATGCCTCGGGCCCCTCTTGCGCGAGCGATTGCATGCTCGCGGCCGAGGGCGGGCGAAGCGCGATCGCCATCGCCGGCGCGACGTCGGTCAGCAAATTCACGAGCAAGAGCTGGCGGGCGTTCAACGGCGGGCGGCCATCGACCAGGCCCGCGCCCAAGGTGAAGCCAATTTCGCCGAGATTTCCCCCGATCAGGATGGATACCGCGTCACGCACGGAGGCCCACATGGCGCGCCCCTCGACCACCGCCAAGACCAAGGTCTCGATGCGCTCATCGGTCAGCACGATGTCCGCAGCCGCGCGCGCGGCCGAGGTGCTGCCCTCGCCGATGGCGATGCCGACGTTCGACAGGCGAATCGCTGGCGCGTCGTTTGCGCCGTCGCCGACCATCGCGACCACGCGGCCAGCGCGTTGTAGCGCGCGCACGACGCGCACCTTCTGCGCGGGTGTGACACGCGCAAACACTCCGAAGCCTTTGATCTTTCGATCCAGATCTTCGTCGCTCAGCTCACTGAGCTCGGTGCCGGTGATCACGGCGCGACCGCGGAGCAGATCGACGTCGCGTGCTACGGCTTCGGCGGTGCTCGGGTGGTCGCCCGTCAGCATCACCACTTCCACGCCGGCGGCGCGCAGATCGGCCACTGCTTGCGCGGAGGTCGGCCGTACCGGATCGCTGAAGGCGATGAAGCCGCGAAAGCTCAGGCCTGCGAGGCGGGACATATCCAAGACCTCGGAGGCTTCCGCGTCACGCTCGGCGACCGCCAGCACGCGCAGCCCGCGACGCCCAAATTCCCGGGCTTTTGCCAGCAATTCCGCGCGCAGCGCGCGATCCAGGGGTAGCCGCTCCGCGCCGCGCTGCCAGTATTCGGCGTGCGGCAGCACGGCTTCGGGCGAGCCCTTGACCGCCACCAGCACGCGCTCAGCAGAACGGTAACTCACCGCTTGGTAGGCGCGACCAGCCTCGAACGCCTGCTCCGCGCCGCGCGTGAGCCCGCTGTCGCCGGCTTCGACTTTGCGCGCGCTGCCGGCGCGCCCGAGCGCTGCGTCCATTGGATCTTGCGTAGACGGACCCGAGCGCAGATCGGGAGCCGCACGCAGGGCTGCCGCGAGCACGCTCTTTCCGAACTCGGACAGCTCCGCGATCGGCGTCGTGTCTTCGCCGTCGGAGACGAAGCTGAGCTCGACGCGACCTTCGGTCAGCGTGCCGGTCTTGTCGATGCACAAGACATCCACGCGGCCGAGCGCTTCGATGCTGCGCGCATTGCGCACGAGCGCGCCCTGCTTCGACAAGCGGTCGGCGGCGGCGAGCTGCGCCGCGGTGGCGAGCAACGGTAGCCCCTCGGGTACCGAAGCCACCGCCAAGCTCACGCCCGTGCCCACCAAGTCTTCCAGCTTGCGGCCTCGAATCAGGCCCGCGCCGATCACTCCGACGCCCGCGGCCAGCGCCACGGGACCGGTCAGATTAATCAACGATTTCATGCGTCTCTCGACGCCGCCGCGGCTGGGATCGCGCTTCGAGGCGACCGCACCGCGACGCGCCTCGGTCTCGTCGCCCGTGGCGACCACGACGGCCGAGGCGCGGCCGGCGGCCAGCGCCGTGCCTTCGAACAACATCGAGCTGCGATCGGCGACTTGCGGCTCGAAGGACGCAGCGACGCTCTTTCGCACGGGCAGCGACTCGCCGGTCAAGCTCGAGGCGTCCACCTCCAGCGACTCGGCGTCGATGATGCGGCAATCGGCGGGCACGACGTCGCCCGCTTCCAGGATGATCACATCGCCGCGCACCAAGTCGGTCGCGTCGATCTCGGTCCGCTCCGTGCCACGGCGAACCAGCGCGCGGCGGCGCGCAGTGCGGGACAGCTCGCGGATGCGACGCTCGGTGCGAAAGCGCTGCGCGCCGCCGATCACCGCGTTGAGGACGACGACTCCGCCCACCATGGCTGCGTCACCGAACGAGCCCACCGCCGCCGACAGGCCCGCGCCGGCCGCGAGCAGCGGCGCGAGCGGGTTGAACAGCTCGTCGGTGATGTTCTCGGCCAGCTCGGCCAACGCCGAACGCTGCTCGAGCGCGCGGCGACGGCGGCGCAGCGCGTCGCGGCGGATCAAACCTTCCCGCGAAGTACCGAGCTTTTTCAGCACGCCGTCGGCTTCGAGCGCGTGCCACGGCGTGCGGTCGCGCGGCGCGGGCAGCGCGCGGCGCGCGAGCTTCATCGAGCCGCGCACGCCGTTCAACATGGACACCACCGAAGCCGCGTTGACCACGGCGATCACGCGTCGCCCGGTCAAGCGGACGCCACCGCCAGCGGACACCAAGGCGCCCAGCGTGGCCGCGCCGAGCGCGATGTTCACGCTCTGCTTGGAGACCTGACGCGCCACGACACAGGAATGAATCAAGAAGCGCACGTCGCTCAGATCGTCTTTGCAAATGATGTGCGCGCCCCACGGCGTCACTTCACCTTCGCGCATCAAGCCAATCGCGCAATCGGCCGCTGCGATGCCCGGAGAAGCGCCGGTCGCGACCACGCACACGGTGCGGCCCTCGCGCTGCAAGCGGCGCACGCCGCGCGCGAAGCCCTCCCCGTCCGGGATGGTGTCGTCGGCCGGGATGCCCTGCAAAATGGCTTCGTCGTTCGACGCGATCACGACCCGCATCTGCGCCTCGTGCGCCGCGGCGATCAGCTCGTCGATGCCGGTCTGCGGGATCAAATCGACCTCCGCCGCAGCGATCAACGCGCCACCGTGCATCAACCCAAAAACCAAGCCACCGCGCGCGCCCAACCCTGGCGTATGCAGAGCCAGCTCGGGCGGCACCGCCACGTCCAGCACGCCGAGCGGGGCCAGCGTATACTCACCGGTGCGCTTGATGTCGATCGGCCGCTCGACATCGAGCAGCTGCTGGATCACGCGCCGCGCTTCGTTCTCGTCGCCCTCGCCGGTCACGACCAGGTTGCGCAGCTCGAAGCGATCGCGCGCCACCAAATCAGCCCCGAGCACCAAGCAGTCGACGCGATCGAGCTTGCGCAGCACTTCCGGATCGATCACCAGCGTTTGGCGCTTTGCCAGGGCTCGCCCCAAATCTGCGGCAAATGCGTCGCGTCCTAGCCGCGCGGGCGTGGGCAAGCCACCGAACAGGGCGGCCACCGCGCGCTGCACGCTGCGTGTGGTGAGAAAGCTGACCGCGAAGCCGCCCAGCGAGACGATCCAAGCGCGATCGGCGTACTCCTCGATCGGCCCGCGCGGCAGCGCTCGCGGGCGCGCTTCGCGGCTCACCTCTTCGAAGCGATGCGTCGCCTGCGCGTGACACAGCTCGCCTTCGCGCTGTTCCCAGACGCGCCGCCGCGCGTCGGCTTCCCCGAGCAGCGAGAGCTTGTGCACGGCTTCTACGAGCGCGCTGCCTGGCCGCTGCGCGAAGCCATGCGCGAGCGATGCGGTGACGTCCAAGCTCAAATCAGCGCGCATCGGGCCGAGCCTGTCTTCGGCGATGCGGCGCAAGCGATCGGTCGATTGCACGACTGCCGTGAGCGCCGCGACCGTGCCCGCAATCCGCGAAGCGGGTACGGGCGAGAAGCGCAGCCCGAGCCCGACGACGACGCCCACCGCGTCTGCCAGGAGCCCGACCTTGAGCCGCTCGACGGTCTCGCTGTCGCTCGGATGCTCCCAAATTTCGTCGCGAAACGGCGCTTCGTGCAGACCCGAGGTGCGCTCGGCCTGAACCACGATCTCGACCAGCTCGTCGATGCCGTAGGCGTCTTCCTCGAACGAGACCACGATCCGGCGCGAGTGCGGGTTGAGCTCGACCCACTCCACCCGCGAGAGCGACTTGAAGCCGAGCTCGGTCTGGCGCGCGAAGGTCGAAAGCTCGGTCGCCGACAGCTCACGGAACTCGATGTGCGCGCGCGTGCGTCCGATCCAGGTGCGCCGCGAACGCGCGGAGAACAGCTTGCCGAGCGAGCCGAACAGCGCCATTGCTTGTTTTTTCATCAACCCCCCGCGAAGCGATCAGTCGCGGAAATCAACTCGTGCACCGTGCCGAGTTCGTAAGCGGAGTGCCCCGAGTCGGGCACGACGCGAAAATCTGCCTCGGGGAACGCGCGAGACAGCTCCCAAGCGCTCTTCAGCGGGCACACCACGTCATAGCGGCCCTGGATGATCACCGTCGGGATGTGGCGAAGCCGCGTCACGTCGTCGAGCAATTGATTCTCATGAGCAAGGAAGCCTCTATTTACGAAGTAGTGACATTCAATACGAGCGAACGCGAGGCTGAATTCATCGCCCGCGCAGCTCCGGATGTAGTCCTCGTCTTGCAGCAGGTTGCTGGTGCTCGCTTCCCACACGCTCCAGGCGCGCGCGGCTTCTTGGCGGATGAACGCGTTCTCGGAGGTCAGCCGGCGGTGGTAGGCCGCGATCAGATCCCCGCGCTCGGCCAGCGGAATGACGGCCAGGTATTTTTGCCAGGCGTCTGGAAAGAGCACGCTCGTGCCGTGCTGGTAAAACCATTCCAGCTCCCAGCGGCGCAGCAAGAAGATGCCGCGCAGCACGAGCTCGCTGACCCGCGCAGGGTGCGTCTCGGCGTAGGCGAGCGCGAGTGAGCTACCCCACGAGCCGCCGAACACCAGCCAGCTGTCGATGCCCAGGTGCACGCGCAAGGCCTCGATGTCGGAGACCAAGTGCCAGGTCGTGTTGTCGACCAGCGAGGCGTGCGGCTTACTCTTGCCGCAGCCGCGCTGATCGAAGAGCACGATGCGGTAGCGCGCCGGGTCGAAGAAGCGACGCTGCCTGGGGCTCGTGCCGCCGCCCGGGCCGCCGTGCAGAAACACCGCCGGCTTGCCGCGAGGATTGCCCGACTCCTCGAAGTAGATCGAGTGCTCCGGCGACACCTCGAGGTAGCCCGCCCGGTACGGCTGGATTTCCGGGTAAAAGGTCCGGCGTGACATAGGCCTGCCAGGGTACGAGAGTCGCCGCCGCGTCACAAGCTGCGGCGAGTGCCCACACATGATAGGGCACGGCGGTGACCGAAGAGACAGCCGCAAACGAGACGCAAGGCACGGCGGACGCGCGAGACCTGAGCCCGCTGATCAAGAGCGCACAGCGAGGCCTGCGCCGCGACGTGCAGGCGCTATTGGACCAACTGGCGCAGGGCGAGCTATTCATCCCGCTGGTCCGAAACATCGAGGGCGTCAGCGATGGCCAGCGTTTGGACATCGACGACGGAGAGGTGAAGCTCGTGCCGCACATGCTCCTGGACGAAGAGGGCAATCACTACGCCGCCCTGTTCAGCCACCCGGAGCTGATGGCGCCGATGGAGCGGCAGCTCGGCTGGAAAACGGACGATGAGGACCTGAAGTTCTGCACCGTGCCCGCGCTATTCGCGCTCGATATGGCGCTCGAAGTGGTCGACGACGAGCACGTCCTGGGCCTGGTCTTGAACGCCGGCACCGAGTACGAGCTCGCGTTGCGACGGCCGGAGCTGGCCAGTCTGACCAACGGCAAAGCCATTCCATTGGTCGGCTACGTCGCCCAGTTGGAGCCGGACGAGGGCGAAACCACGCTGATCGCCGAAGGTGGCGAGCCGCCCGCGCCAGCGCTGACCGCCGCCATCGAGGCCTGCTTGGCAGAAACGCCCCAGGTCGAGGGCTACGCGCTCTTGCGCACCTTCAACGCCGAGCGCGATCTCGAGCCGCATCCCACGTTGAAGCTCAGAACTTCCGTGAACGAGAACGAGCTGCAAGGCATCGCCGACAAAATGATCGCCGCCATTGCCAAGCACTTGCCGCCCCCTGGCTACATCGACATCATTTTCGACCGAATTAATGACTGAGTCGAACGCCGCGGAAGTCGAGCCCAGCGCTTCGGCGGCAGCGCTCGTGGCAGGGCAGAGCGTACGGCCGGATCTGGTGGCTAGCGGGCAAAAACGGCTGAGCTGGCTGGAGCGCACCTTGATCGCCATCGTGCGGCGCACGTTCGAGCCCGGGCTCTTCAGTCGCGCGGTTCACTTCGGCCAGCGCACGATTGGCTGCGGCTGGATCCACCACTGTACGAAGCACCTGCGCCACGTTCACGGCTACGAGCGCTTGCCCAAGCTCGACCGCGCTCAAAGCTACATCTTGATCGCCAACCACCGCAGCTTCTTCGATCTATACGTAGTATTTGGGGATTTAGTGCACCGCGGGCTCGCGCATCGGATCGTATTTCCGGTCCGCTCGACGTTCTTTTACGATCACCCGCTAGGCTTACTGGTCAACGGCATCATGAGCTTCTTTGCCATGTACCCGCCGCTGTTTCGCGACCGCAAAAAGGCCTTGATGAACCCGCTGGCGCTCGAGGAGCTAGCGTTCTTGCTACGCCGGGGCGGCATGTTCGCGGGCATTCACCCCGAGGGGACGCGCAAACGCGACGACGACCCGTACACCTTCCTGCCTGCCCAGCGTGGCGTCGGCAAGGTGATTCAGGACTCGCGCGTGCCGGTGATCCCAGTGTTCATCAACGGCTTGCTCAACGATTTGCCCAAGCAAGTGCGGAGTAATTTCGATCGCACCGGGCAAGACATCTTCGTCGTCTTCGGTGCGCCGGTCGAGTTTGGAGACTTGCTCGATCAGGGCAAGAGCCCGAAGGTCCACCAGGCGATCGCGGATCGAGTGATGCAAGCGGTCGGCGAGCTCGGTCAGGAAGAGCAAAAGCTCCGCGCCGCGCGGCACGGCGGCTCATTCGTCGTCGAAAAATAACGGTTCGCGCTGACCCAAGAAGCGGCTGATGGCCGCCGCTGCGCCGGCCGGCAGCTCGGTGAAGCGCACCCCGAGGCCCGGCGAAGTGTCGCTGTGCTCGTTGTACAGGCGTACCCAACGCACCTCGCCCACGAGTTGAAACACTTCTTCGCTCTCGGGCATGCGTAGGCTGAGCTCGATGCGCGAGCCGACCTTTTGCAGCTGGTGCGTGGCGATGAACAGCCCGCCGGCAGAGATATTTTCGGCCAGCCCCGCGTAGAAATTGTGCTCGCTGAGGACGCTCACCTGCAGATCGACCGAGAAGCGCTCGTGCTCGCGACGGACGCTGTCATCCGGCTCGATCTGATCGACGGCTTGTTTGGCCGAACCTTTGCCCATGCTGCCCAGCCCGCTCGACGAAGGATTGCGCTCTTTCATTACCCCAGACGAAGCCGCTCGTACCACTCGCCTCTCAACGGCGTCCGGCGAGCAAGCTTAAGCTCGCGCGCTTCTTGCACCCTCCGGGCGCTCGGGGCGGCTTCGGCCCTAAAGCCAGGGGTTTACGGCAGAGCGCGGGCGTTCGCCGCTCAGCTGGCTCGTGACGCGAAGTACGACATGCACTCCACACAGCGCACATAAGAAAAACAAGCCGTGACTGAGTGGCACTCGCGCGGCGAGAAAAAGCGGGCTCTGGCTGCCAAAGGCCCAGAAATAGGCCGCGACCAACAACAGCAACGCGCCGGGAAGCAAGTAACGGACGCCCAGTTGCGCCACCTCGGAGAGGCGCACCTGATTGGTCGCGAAGCGCAGCAGCAGCACCGAGCTCAGCACCAACACCGCCTTGGCTTGAAAAAGCAGAGCCCCGCACACTTGCAGCCACAGTCCCGTCGCCGAACCACCCGCGTTCAACCCCGGCAGCCGCGGCCCGCCCAAGAACACCAACGAAATCACGCCACTAGTCAGGATCAAGTGACTCCACTCCGGGAGCGTGGTGCTGCGCCGCCGCGAGGGACCGGCAAAAGCTTCGCTGACCGCAGCCTGTAAGGCCCCCGGAGCGCGCGACACCACGGGCACGAGACCGAGCACGAGCAGCACGAAAATGCCCAACGAAACGGGGCTCGCAAATGCGAACCATTGCCAAGGCCAGCCACCTTGAGCCGCCAAAATATCATCCGAGCGCAGGCTGCCAGAGAGGAGCACGGCGCAGGCCATCGCCGAAAGCACGGGCGCTTGAAAGACCAACGTGAGCAGCACGTGCCGTAAGCCGGCGACGAGCGAGAAGCGCCGCCCCGGCTGGCGACCGCCGACGACCAGCGCCGTCGCGCAGAGGGCGGTGAGCGACCCCAAAAACAACACCGGCAGATCGAGCTCACGCGCCCAAATGGTGCGGTTCATGGCCAGCAGCGTGAGCCACGCGCTGTCCATGATGAATACGAAGTAAGGCAGCGGCGAACTCGGCAGCTCGCTCAAGGCCACACGCACGAAACCCAATGATTTCAGGTCGCCCTGCGCGCGCGACCAGGCCGAGGGGCGCCCGCGGTCGCGGACTTGCGAGACCAATCGGCCTTCGAACCACGACAGCGCGCGTCCCAAGGGCGAAGCGAAGAGCAGCAAGAGCGCCACCGCGAAGCCGAGCAAAGTAGCTGCTGGCGCCAGCTCCGACGGCGAACCCGGCTGAAAGCCGGAGACGTCGAGGGCAAACGTCGACGCCGTCTTCTCGTCACCGCGACGCACCGAGA
>Ga0247760_1001559_pt1 | contig 20667 bp, 19 predicted proteins | sample UWRJL171409R4_FD_179936 | JGI IMG/M metagenome (GOLD analysis project Ga0247760, IMG submission 179936) | Plant litter microbial communities from Arlington Agricultural Research Station in Wisconsin, United States - UWRJ-L171-409R-4 | ecosystem: Environmental > Terrestrial > Plant litter >... | reverse complement strand
ATGAGAGGCTTGACAAAGGTGGGGGGGGGGGGTTGAGAAGAGAAGGCTTGCTGCATGTGAATATGGGAAGTCGCAGAGGGGAAGAAGAATTGCAGAATGGAAATAGCGGCTCTGACCGAGTCACATCTCGGTACATGGACAAACCACCGCAGCTTAGGTCTCAGTCGCTCGCTGCGGATGTATCCGACTCCGTACCCGGTGCGGCATACTGGGACCGTCGAAGGAAAAAAAAACATGTTCCCACGTTTTAGAAGCACCCCATTGACACCATTGAAGGCGTTAGCCACGGCCACGAGATGGAGAGGGGGAGTCCACGTCACACGCCCCCCCCTGCTTTTCACTCTCCTCCATATTTTTCTCCTTGCCGCGAGTGGCGACCACAAGTCCATGTTTGCTCTAAATCGGACCAATTGCATCCTATCTCCCACCTCCAGAGAGTCAATCTCAGGCATAGGCGATACGTACCGATCCAGGTTGGTGGGCCTGCCCGTCACCCGGTTGAGTGCCCGGTATAAGCCGCCCTCCCAAATCTCCCTCTTCTGGGTCCAATTAGTCCTCAAGTACCACAAGAGACAATTGCGGGGATGACCGGGGAAATAAAAAGCCGCAGCCACCCGAGGAATTATTCATAACGTTACCATTGACGAAAATGACCCTCAAGAGCCAAGTACCTAACCGCGAGAGTGAACATGTAGACGACGACGCCCCCCGTTTAGCTCCGCCATCCGCATTGGAAGAAAAAGAATGAGCCACCACTAAAAAGCCAACAGTAGCACACACCAACTATTAATCACATCATTGTTTTTTCACCCGTCGGAGCTGCCTGCCAACCAAAAGGCCAAAAATGGCTTGTCTATGTGAGACGTCGCTGGCGTGGTGTCACAGCAGATGGCGCCTGACCTAACACAGAAACACAGAACCGGCCTGGCGTCGGCAACCTTCCGAGTTAGTCCGCTGTTGCCGCTGCTCGGCAAGCGTTTCCAAGGCAGGTAAAGTGGCGCATTTTCATGTTTGGAAAAGAGAAAATGGAAACATGTCCGCGAGAGGGATCAATCATTCAGACCATCTCGATGCCATGGTCGGCACGGTCGAGAGGCAAACTTGGCGACTAAAAGTGCATTTTCCCCAAAAATACCCTTGCTGCAGTTGCTCGACACCCGATAGGTTGGTACTTAGGTAGGCGCCGAGAGCCGCAGTAGCGTTAGACACGCGGGGATCGATGGGTTTGTCCAGCTTCTTCAACCATCCATCTAAATCTGGACATTTTTCCCCCTGGGAGGGCAAAGAAGGGCCGAACAAAAAAAAGATATCTTAAAATCTGCTTTGGTCAGTTTGATAATCTACCAGTTCAGTTGTAAATGCTTCAGTGGCCCTAAGTTCATCCTTCGGGCCGAGTCGTGTGGGCGACACCTCCAACTCACACCCGTCGGCTTCCCCCTTTCCGACGGCCCCTTCCCGGCGCTATGTAGAGGGGGGTAAGGTGATGGCCAATGATCAGGTAGGCGGGTGCTGGAAATACGCGGTATGAGATTGTTGGTTGTTGCGAGGAGCTTTGCGGGGTGGAGACCGTGAGGGAGACAGTATGTATACCGGTACCTGGGTGCCCCGGTAGGGCTATTGGAAAGTGCCAGACACCCACCGTGAGGGTACTGAGAACCCGGGGCGTCGTTACCTTCTCCTGTGGCCTTTTTTCGCTGGTTCGCATTTCTATCTGCTCCAACCTCTCCCCTTTCTCTCGAGATCAGGTATCTGCGTGAGTGGGAAAGGTTCTCGAAAGTTCTAGGCACTCGTGAGGATAGTGAGGAGCCAGAGCGCCTTAGTCGTCTGCTCTTTCCTTTGCGTTTGTCCCCTGGTTACCCTCCCGACCGATCTCTCTCGCCTTCATCCCCTCTGCCAGCCTCATTCTTCCACCCGCTCCTTTTCGTGCTTCCCGCCTTCTCCACCCCTCCATCTTCTTCTCCTCGCTATTCGACCAGCAGTACGGGGTCAGTGGCAGACTGCTTATTCTCAGGTAGTACCACCCAATGCCCGGCATCACCGTATCCGATTCCTGCACGCCACGGACCGGTGAGCCGAATCACCAGACCACATGCTTCCGATCTGGCCCCCATCCCGTCCTCGAAAGATATCCGGTCTAGGGCAACCCATCGTTTCCCAGCTAACCTGGCTTGCATGCTCCATGTATATTGCAGATTGGAGACCGCAGGACTAATGCACCCGACGGAGCGTAGCCCATTCTTGACGATGCACCTACCTCAGGCCGACAGATACCAGACCTCGTGATACAATCCAAGTCCCCCGTCACGGATAGAGGCGGGAATTTTGAAGCGCACATTGCAGACGGCTGGCTGGTTGAGGGGGCGTTTGGGTACGAATGTTTGGACGTAGACAGTTGAGGCTTGCACGTGGATAGCTTAGCCCGGATTTTGGGGGAGTTTTCCATGCCCCAGCCCTCTGGTGTTCTCTTCTCTTCTCTGTTCTTCCTTCCTCTTCACTTGTGTGCAAAGCCGTTAACCTGGCAGAGGGGACGGGTCGCACCTTCCAACTCAGTGCGGTTGGATGGGGTCTTTCCATTCCGGATTTCCCCGTGCCTCTTCTCCCGCCCGCCCAATCGCACCTTCCTCATCCCTCTCTTGCCGTCTCTCTCTTGAACCCAAGGGAAAGAGCGTTATTGTGAAAGGTCTGGTAAGTGCTATACCGGTTCTTTCCCAGAATGTGGAATGGTACATTCGCCCATTTCACCCATGAAAAAAATGTACTGCTCAAATGGTGAATCAGCCGCAGCGTTGGCCTTTTCTTGCATGGCCAGCGTCCTTCAATAGACTGCGGTCGGATGGGCGCCGGGAAGTCCGGGCCTGTCCTGTCGAGAGCGTGTCTTTCCCCCGTCCGTCGTCGCAAACAAGCATGTCACCACCAAAAACCACTCCGGGACATAGGTCAACCCTAACCTTGACCATCATCAGTTCATTATCTCGTTTACATCTCTATCAATCTTCATCTCCACCCTCACCCTCTTCCTCTTCCTCACTAACCTCCTCCCCCGCCTCTATCGCCTCTTGTCTCCGCTTCGCTGCCCTCTCCTTCTTCTTTTCTAGCAGCTTCTGCAACCTCTTTGCTGCATTGAACACCCCACTCGTCCCCGCACTGCACGCCGCGCAGCTCGGGTCCTTTCTATACCTCTTGAGCGCGCAGGCCTCGCAAAAGTAATGCCCACATCTCGTCACCACCGGCGCCTTGTACGGGCCCCTGCAGATAAGACACACAAACGGGATATTCTCCAACATGGCCTCTTCTGCCTCGTCCGCGTCGTTGTCCCCATGCCCATTCTTCGCAGCGATTTTCCTCTCCGCCGAAGAGACTACCGTCCCGCCAATAACCTTCTTCCCCTTTGTCACCTTCTCCCACTCCCTATCCAGCTGCCAGCCATGCTGATAGTCCTCGCGAGCGTGAAGGAACTTGCAGTTATCGCCAAATCCACTATCCGCTCCGGTTAGCATTTACCCCCTTACCAAAAACGGAAATCGCGAGGCAGTAAAAACTCACCAAAAGCCCGTCAAGCGATAATCCTTACACACATCCGGCGCCATATCCACAAATGTAACCATCCTCACATTCCCACTAGCCTTGACGGGCCCGATATTCTTTGCGGGAGGCGCATCCGGATTCCTCTGGATGAACTTGGTCTGGTTCGCCAGGCCTTTATATACCCCCTCCTGGCCCTCTCCTGCTGGCATCGCCCTCGTTTTGCCGAGAAGGTCCTTCGCACTCAGCTTATCCTCATCAAACCAATTCGTAGATTTCGTAGCATCCCGTTTCGCCGCATCGAGGTCTTGTGCGGCCGCGCGGTCGGTTTCAAACACAGTAGTGGAGAGATCCGCGTCAGATTTGGTAACTCGCGCAGAAGAGGCGGTGACAACGGCGGAAGTCTTTTTTCGTCGTTTGATACGGTGGCCGGATTCGTCTTCGGAGGAGGAATAGTCGGAGGACACCGAGTCGGATTGGTTTGGTGGTGGGGTGGCGGGGCGTTTGCGCAAGTTGGCTTTGCCTTTGGCTCCGCGCTTTTTGAAGAGCGCGACGGGCGCGGCGGGCGAGGTTGTAGAATTAGTGTCTGTAGCGGCGACGGCGTCGGCCATGGTAAACGTCGCGAGGATAATCTTGCTGGAGAGGTGTTGCAGGAGAAAATAGAGGTTATGACGAAGCTTGTTTGTCTATATGCTTGGTTGGCCCAAGCTTCCAAACATCGCCCCCCCTGACAAATCCGCTAACTGCTGCGTAGTAGGGGGCAAGGCCCTCCAACCATCCCCACAATCTCCTCTACATGTTACACTGAAGGACTCACAGCCATCAACACCATGGAAGGTTCCAAAAGCCTCCTGGTTTCTTGTTACGGCGGTGTTAGATTTTCATGACTATTGGGGGCCTCAGTCGCACAAGGTCTCGGGCGCGCAACAGAACAGTTCAACATTCAATGATGTTGGAAGGGGAGTCGAGCAGTGTCAACATCCCCCGGATATGTAGACCAGACCGTGTTGATCAAGGACTGACGTCTTTCTCGAAACAAACCGATGGATCAAAAAGGAGTACAGGGAGCACCCAGCCAGTCACCACAGCTCACTGGGCAATAGACGGGGCCAGACGGTCACATTCAACACTCTTGTGCCATTTCTGATGCATTGCACCCCCTAACTACAAACGCCGTGATAGCATGCCTGTAGAGGTCAAATGAACCCGCCGAAGACCAGATTTTCATATCCCGTGCCATGCACGCCGTAACCCATCCCAAGATGAAAAGCACGTCATATCTACTCCTCATCCTCCTCCTCGGCATCATCACCCTTCTCCGCGGCCTTAGCCTTCTTTCTCCGGACACGGCCGGGGCGACCGCCACCAAAGGGCGAGGTCAAGGCGAAGTCAATGTGCTTCTGCGAGTCGAGACGAACGACGAACGAGGGAACGTTGACAATTTGCTTGCCGACACGGATGTGGCGCTGGCGGATAAGGACACGAGCGTGGTGGATGGACTTGGCAAGGCCAAGCTTGTAGACGCAGGTCTGGAGGCGGCGCTCCAAGAAATCCTCGGCCTTGAGGGCCAGCACGTAATCGAGCTTCATGCGCGACTCGTCGAGCACACCGACGCGGACAAGACGGCGAATGAGGGCATTGCCTTCGAAGAGACGCTTGGGGTCCTTCTCGTCAAGAGTAAGAAGCTCACTGCCACTAGTTAGCCTCTCAAACCGCTATTCGTGCTCGAGTGCGTAACTACGTACCGGGCAGCACGACGAATCTTGGAGAGGGTGAGCAGCACGCGCCACACCTCACGCTTGTTGCGTAGGCCGTATTCGCCGACCAGCTTGAGTTCGGAGTCCCTGGGAGTCCGGAGTTAGTCCAAGATCACAATCGACGTAAGCAGAGACAAGCTCATGCTCAGTGGCCGGTGATGCAAGCATGCGCGACGCTGCCATTGGAAAATGGCGTTGCCAGTGTGCAGAGGCCTTTGGGAGGACGTCGAGTTCAAACATACAATCGAGCGGCCTCGAAGGGGCGACGGGGGACCTTAGCGGTCTTGGAGTACGAACGAGGCGCCATCTTTGGGTGTGTCGGCGATTCTGAATTTCGTTCGTGGTGATAATTCCGTCAAGGAAAACTAAAGGTGTAGAAAATTCAAGAGGGTTTGTGGTGGTCCGTGCTGCAGGTCCCGTTCGCACACTGGAACTTGCCCTAACGATTTAGCGGGCGGGTGGGAGCCCCTCTCTGATTAGTCACCCACACGTCAATCCGCCCCAAGTTTTGCTCCCACACAAATTCCTAATTTGCGAAGGCCGCAAGCAACCATCGACGACCTCATTTTCCCGATTCACGACGCCAAACCTCAAAACCAGGCAAGATGGGTCACCCCGCGGGTCTTCGTGCTGGCACCAGATATGCCTTCTCTCGGAAGTTCCGGGAGAAGGGTATGATCAGACTTTCGACCTATCTCAAGCAGTACAAGTATGTTTGTTGTAGGATTCCGGCTGTTGCGATTGCGACCGTGGCTAACTCGATGAATAACAGGGTCGGAGATATCGTCGACATCAAGGTCAACGGTGCCGTTCAGAAGGGGTAAGCACATCCCGAAATTCAACACTTCACGATTGCCGACATGTCCTCGCTCCCGCCCCAAGATCTCGCACGGATTTGTAGCCTGCGTGACACGACAAGGAGATGGCACTGACATGGAAACAATAGTATGGCCCACAAGGTTTACCACGGCAAGACGGGCGTCATCTACAACGTCACCAAGTCGGCGGTCGGAATCATTATCTACAAGAAGGTCAAGCACCGCTACATTGAGAAGCGGATCAATGTCCGTATCGAGCACATCCAACCCTCGCGGTCACGAGAGGGTTTCCTGCGCCGTGTCAAGGAGAACGCCGAACTCAAGAAGCAGGCCAAGGCCGAGGGCAAGCCCGCCCAGCTCAAGAGATCCCCGGCCTTGCCCAGGGAAGCGCGGACAGTTTCGGTCTCTGGCGACCAGAAGCCCACGACGGTATCACCGATCGCCTATGAAACCACGATCTAGAGGGGCTATTGGTGTTGGACGGTAGAAGGCTGCTTGATTTCTCTTTGCATGGGGTTCATCGCGTTCGGGACGGAAAGATCTCCAGTATGGATTTGGTCTGGGATGCGGCAATGCTCATAGGGAAAGCAAAATACCAATGGAATGACCAAACATGCACCCTACTCTTGCTTTTGGGTGCATATCAGCGGCGGTTTTGGAATGACCAAAAGATCTAGGTCGGGAGGTCCAAGTACAATCAACAAACCAGGTGTTCTTGGGCAGTACAAAACATGCCCCCCATTCTGTCTTGCAAGCGTCATCTGCACAGTTTGTAGCGGACCTGAGTGAGAACGATGGCGTTATACTAAGGTCATGCCGACCATTGTGCACATCGTATTTCCATGAGCTAGCATTGCAGTCAACATGACTTTCAATCACCGCCATGAGGACCCGTGCAACACACCCCAAGATATGCTCGGCTCAATTGCATTTCTACGGTGTGTTGGATTGATGCAGCATGGCTTTGGGGCCCCTCTTCTCTCTCGGACACAGCTCAACAGACCAGGCTAGAGCACATTTATCATTCGTTTTGTAGGTATAACCTTTGACTGTTTACGGATTGGTAGCCCTTGCTGCAGTTAGTTATCGGTGCTCCCTTCGTGCGGAGACGGTATGCACCTACCGGGGTAACTCACAGGGGGTCGGCAACGTCGGTTCTGCCTGCCGCCACTGTTGGCCGTATGACCTCATTCCTAATTGGCGGGACACGTCGAGGCTTCCGCACATTCTAACGATTTGTTCCAACAACGCCGTGCGAGTGTCTCTCTCGCTGTGCGAATCGATGCGACAAGCAATTGTTGCCTGTATAAAAAGGTAGCAGGTGGGCAAGGGTCCTCTGCTACCCGACATACTCAGCAATCATGGGTTGGACTTTGTTCTTGTTCGCCTACCTTCTCGGCGGCCTTACTCTGCTCCCACTTCTTATCCTTGTCATCTTGGTGCACGCACATTTGACTTTCCCTTACCGCCGCGGCGATGGCAACTCCTCTGCCTCGGCTACGGACGATCTCATCCAACCGGGCGACGATCTCGAGCCCCTCAAAGCCGTACAGAAGGATGAAGCCAGAATCAAAGCTATCCATACCGAGTCTGATGTGGCTGCCGGGTACTTTGCCGTGTGTCGTGAGTACACGCCAATGGGTATAAATGCAAAGCCCATTGAACGTTCGACACCCGTTGGATCAGCCACGGTGGCTTCGCCTAGTCCCAGCGTTTACCAAACTATGTACCGGAGCATCTTCGACAGAAAACAGCCAGCAAGCCCTCTGGATAATCACAACAATGCAAGCCAGCGCCCTCGGAAGGCTGGGAATGTCTTTTACGTGGTATTGAGGTATACTGCGCGCCCTAATATCTTAGTTGTGTTGAACTAACCCTTGTATAGACACGGCTACCTGATGCTCTTCGACGATGATGAGCAACTCGAGGTCCGCCATGTTGTCTCCCTCGCTCACCACGATGTGTGCATATACTCGGGTGAAGAGACGATACCCGAGGGCGAACTATATATCAAGCGGAATGCCATCTGTCTCTCAAGAAAATCAGACGGGCTGGAATCGGGTCCCGACGCGCAGCTCTCCAAGCCCTTTTACCTGTTCTCGGAAAATTGCTCTGCCAAGGAAGACTTTTACTTTGCACTCCTACGAAATCAGGAGCAGAGTTACGTCGCCGAAAACAGGGCGCCGTCTCCCATACTGTTCGATATCAAGAACATCATATCGTTGGTTCAGAAGCTTCACTCCTCCGAAGAACATATGCAGACGAGATGGCTCAATGCCATGATCGGCAGAATGTTCCTTGCCGTTCATAAAACCAAGGATACGGAAAATTTTATCCGGGAAAAGCTCATGAAAAAGATTGCCCGCGTCAAACGCCCAGCCTTCCTTTCTAATATCGTCATCAGGGGCATCGATACAGGAAACTCAGCTCCATACATTACAAACCCTCGCCTCAGAGACCTCACCGTCGAGGGTGAATGCGGGATCGAAGCCGACATGCGGTATACCGGTAACTTCCGTCTGGAAGTAGCAGCTACGGCACGGATAGATTTGGGTTCTCGCTTCAAGGTTCGTGAGGTCAACTTGGTTCTTGCGGTCGTCATCAGGAAGCTGGAGGGACACATGCTTTTCAAGATCAAGCCGCCACCAAGCAACCGAATTTGGCTGTGCTTTCAACAAACTCCCAAAATGGAAATGACGATCGAGCCTATAGTGAGCTCCCGCCAAATTACATATACTGTCATCCTACGACAGATCGAGAGCCGCATCAAGGAAGTCATAGCAGAAACCCTCGTCTACCCATTCTGGGATGATTTGCCGTTCTTCAACACTGAGCACAAGAAGTGGAGGGGCGGTATTTTCCACGACGATAGAATCGTTTCTTCCGTAGACTTGGAAGCGATACTTGCCCAGGAAGGTGAGACAGACGAAGGTGACCGCCTGGAGGATAGTCAAGCAATCCAAGAGAGCGAACTGTCCTCAATGGAAAAGAGCCACAGTGTCCCGAACCTGGAGGCGAAGCCCTCGATTGGCCTGTTTGGTAGACGAATGTCGGGCAGGGGCAAAACAGATTTGACACCATCACCTTCAGCATCATCATCAAGTATCGAGATTAGAGGGGACAATAAGGTCGATATGAACCCTGACACAAGACCAGAGACAGCAACGCCACGATCGGCACAATCCGCCTCGTTCGTTCAGCCGCCCATACCACTCGTGAAGACAGACACCACGAACGCAGACGTCTTCACGGCCTCATCGCCGCCCAAGGATGGGCAGGTTTCGGCCACGGCGGCGCTATCGGCCAAATCACAAGCTTCGATACCTTCACAAACACCACTAACACCGGCTTTTAAACCCTATATCACGTCTAAGTCTGGTCAATCATCCAGCTCCTCTCAAGAAAACCTGGAACCTGAGCAGGATCTGGAGGCCACGCCTCAGGCACGGAGAAACACGGCTTCTTCTACTGGGAGCCACGACGACAGCGGGGCAAAATCCCCCTCGCTGTTGTCCACCCGTGGTTCTCTCAAAAGCCAGACAGGCTCAATTACAAGGGGGTTATTTGGCCGTCGTGAGATGACATCAACCCCTCCGATGCCAGGGTCGCCGGCCAACAGCGAAACTCAAAAGAAGACGGCCCTGGCGGCAGCATCGAATGCAGTGGCATCAGCCAAACAATGGGGGCTGAATGCCCTGCAGCGCCATGCCAAAGGGGCGCTTATGAAGGACAATCAGTCGACCGAGGGTGAATCGTCACTCGATTTGAACCAGCCCATGGGGCGAGGACGACCACTACCCCCGCCGGGCACGCCACTGCCAATGCCCGATAAGAAGAGCAAAACGGCTCCCATTCCAGCCCCGAAGCGCAAGCCAGTCCCCCCGCCAGACTTACCGCCGGCGGAAGTTGAGCACCAGCCCGAGCGACGTCGTCCTGTACCACCTCCTCAGCTACCGGCAAGACGGCAGATGCAGGGCCAGCAGCCGTTTCCAGATAACGTTCTCGTTGTGGCCGCCCCTGTGGACTCAGAGCCGACGACACCATTGAGCGAGTCACATAGTCCAGTATACATTCCCCCGACTCTCGAGGACGGCGAGGGTGGTGGGGAGACAGCTGCAGCACACCCCAACATGCGGATAGAGGGTGTCAACAGCCCCGGAGAAGACGCACGGGAAACAACAGACACGTCAGAACCCCCGGCTGGCGATGAGGACGATTATTCAGCCTGGATGGATAATGCAGATGCAGATGAGCCCGAGTTGAACAAGGATGCAGACCCGGTAAAGGGTTGAACCTGTTTATCAATACGCCGTGTTCAGCTGCCGATCCTTTCCAAGCAAGTTTGGGACACACCAGCAATCCACTCGGACTTTTTGTCAGCCACATATCTTAGTCATTTTTTATTTGGGCGCCTGGTTTAGTCGGCTTAGAAAGACGGGTGTGTATGGACAGAGACGACTGTTATTGATCACGCAACGTTGTAGTTGCACCGTTTATTGCTACGACTGGGCTTGAGCGATGGAGTTGTACACAAGAGCGGAAGGCTGAATATATACCCGGGTTTAGCGTGTATAGAGGGTTCGGCCTATTCTTACCAAGAAGCTTGTTGTACCAGGGTGCATGCGCGGGCTTTGGTTAGCTCACTGGGCCGCTCCGTCTGCTTGTGAGCAATGACAATCCGAGAACGACTGAATGGGCACGAGGCACCGTCGCAAGATGCTGGGGCACCAGTGGCGAGGCCAAGTCCCTGTCGATGTTCAGGTCGCGATTTCCAGTTCAACAAGCCCACCCCGAGCACACGATCACCAGCTCCTGTCCGCCCATCCGGACTACAAACCCGCCGGTAACGTTGTGACACGGAATAATTTACAGGTCGGAAAGATCGAGCAATGTCTCTGCCGTAGATTTCCCAGCCTCTTGACGGACATGAGGTCGATCACGAAAATAGAAGCGGCTTGTCATGAACAAGGTACACGAACGACGCGGCACGGAACAGCTGGGGTTTAGATGGAATCTCAAGATTTTCCATCTGTCCCTCCCCCGCCTTATATAGGTGCCTTTATGATCAGGAAGGGCCTCGTCCACTGTTCGTCTCATGCTTCTGGCGAAAGGTCTGTTGAGTGAGAATGGTGGGCAGTGGGCTATATATCATGAATTGTGTTATAGGGGGCCATAGAACCAAGCGGGATAGGCTAAAGAAGGAGGCTGAAAGCCACCGCAGTTTTTGTTAATATTCGAGAGGACAAATGAGTCGCAGTCATCCTTCGTCATGCTTCGATGACCTATGATACCTTGGACAAATTACACCACAAAAAAAAAACATGTGGCTTTGATGCAGGTCCGCCAACAAGGAAGGAAGCCAATATATCGAGACGATCAAGAAACGGTTTCTTCCGGCCTCATTGGAGGGGGGAAGAGGAAAATCTCGGGCTTGCGATTGGACGAGGAGCGGGCAATTCCTATTCGCCCGCGTGGATGATTTGCAGTTCCTGCTTCGCGACCTCGATTTGCAGCTTGGTACCGGTTTTCGTCTCGAGGTGCGGCCATGTCCATCGTGTCAACGGCGGTCAGCCACACGAGGTAATCAGGAGCGGCACAAGATCAAGGGAATGAATTGCTAGCATCGGTCGGGTCTTAGCAAGCAGAGTTATGGTCCAAAATGCGCGACCACCCGGTGGTGCAGTAACTAGTACATGTACCCTCCGGCCCTGCCAAGACGCGGTTCCTGAGCGGCATAGCATGTTAATATCGACAGCGTGAGGGCCCCTCCGCCGTTCTGGGTCGTTGTGGAAGGAGAGGCAAGTGACGAGAGGTTTAAAAGGACAGCCATGCTGGACTGGACCAAAGCAGACCAGCCGCCGCTGGGAAAGTAAGGCATGTGCAAACCGTCGGCTGCACCAGCATTGCAGGCTCAGGGTCAGCGTTAGGAGGTCTAAATTCAGTCCTCGGTGGTACATGCACGACATAGGTGATCAGGCACTGGGTGCGGGACTGGACTGGCACGGTAGCATCCCCTATCCGACAGCCGTCTCACCCCCTCCTCCTCCTCCTCCTCCTCTTCCTCCTTCCTTCCCTCCACCTCCATCCCTCCCTCCGTACATTTGTGTATATGGCATTTTGTGTGACGTACATGGATGTAGCGAGGCGAGCATGACGAGGTGGGTCGAAGCGAAGGGAACGAGTCGGACGAAGCATCGACTTCTGGAAGATGACCTCCGTCTTTTTTCCATCTGCGCATATTGGCCTCGAGTCCAGCCTGGTGGGTTTCATGTCAACATCATCAATCGCGTCGATATCAAACGGCTTGGCCGTGATGCCTTTTTTTTTTGTGTTTCTGTTGCCTTCGTCTGGTTCTCGGCCCGGGACCGTGGACCTAGAAAAGCATATTCTCCCCCCCCCCCAAGGGCTCCTGCCGTACCGGGACAGGAATGCTAGCCTCCAGGTATTAGCAGGTAATTACGACTCAAACCCCTCCCCCCCCTCCCCCCTAAATCCCAGGTGCCCGTGTCGGTCCAAGGTGAGAGCAATTAAGGATGGAACAGTTCATCCGGTAATCTGCTCGTCTGCACGCCCTTCGACCTCTGCAGCCTTTTCCATCGTGGCCGGGCAACAGCGGAGGGCCAGCAGGGCCATATATATCTCTGATTCCCATCGCCTTTCTTTTCGATATGTGGCCCCCAACAGCTTGAGGTACCTAAGCATCTTTACTCGTCGGCAGCTTCCTCCCAGCCAGACAAGATGAAGTTCCTCGTCCTTCTCGGCCTCGCCGTGTCGGTCGCCACGGCACAGCAGACCCCCTCAAGCTGCCCAACAGCCACGCGGACATTGCAGAACCGGAACTGCCGCAACGAATGCCAGTTCTCGGACTGCAACTTCACGTCGACGTTGCGCAACCCCTGTGGCTGCCCCGCTGCCATCCCCACGGCCAGCCTCATGCTGCCTTGCGAGGCCGATTGCCCGTACCAGGGCTGCGGCATGGAGTTCCGCACCTCGCAGCTGGCTTGTCCGACCACGTCGCGCCGCCAACCCATCCCCCCGCGACCCCCGACTACCACTTCGTCTCCCACCCAGACGCGCGTGAGCACCACCATTGTGACTCTCCCGCCCGTCTCGCGCACCACGCCGTGTCCTACCATTACCAGGACGACCAGCCCTGCTGACTGTTCGGCCATGCGTTGCCCCATTCCGACCTGCCAGGTTCGATCTACCATTGCGATTCCCTGCAACTGCACGCCCAAGACGCTGCTGTATGTTCAGGGATGTGCTACGGCCTGTCCCGGAGGTTGTCTGACGAGGACGGAGACCCTCTCTGCTGAGAGGTGCTGATTTGGTGTGGGTCTGGTTTGTGAGAAAGATGCATTTGGTGGCTTGATCGCAAGATCTGAATGTCTGTCCCTATGTGTATATGTTTGCATTTGGTAAATACCTAGTTAGACGGTACCATGTAGTTCGATGTGGTGGTGTGTGCGAGCATGTAGATACACTCGAGTGTACTAGAATACGAAAATAGTACCCCCTTATTCCTGATCCTGTGACCGACCTGTTTTGCTGTCCGTTCTCGCGTGGGATGGAATGTGATCTTTCTTTTTTTTATTTTTGAATGATCGACTACCTGGACCCTCGGCACAGGGGTCAAATGTTCGATTTAGCAAGGTTCTTTTGGATGTCAAACAAAAGGTACCGTCAATACTAGAATAGTAGTCAACACAGTCCCTTATTAAACATCTCGTCATTTTGATTCCTTCACTCTCTTTCAAATTAGTTACCCAGACGTTGGAATAAGGTCAAAAACACCATATCCGGGCTACAATGCACCGAGGGCCGAACCGTCACGCGGTCTCGCTTTATGCGACCCCTCCTCCCGCATGGCATGGCAATGGCATGGCAATGGCAATGGCAACGGGATCGAGTCTGCCTTTCACTCGCGTATCGACATTTTAGTATCGGCAAGGCAAGACAAGACCATCTATCTACTTTACAGAGTCTGCCCCGTCAAAGGAAAGTGCAGAGTTATCTAGGTACCTACCTTACCTATCCATGCCAGTCCGATCTCGGAAATGCCAACATTCATCCATCCATCCCATCCCATCAAACCCAGCCCGTGCCGGCCCGGCTTGACCACTCCAAGACCATGAAAGGACACGGGAAAAGATGATAATAGAAATAGAGAGAGAAAAAAAAAGGGGGGGGGGTATCATGTTGGTTTGTTTTATATATATCCATCCATCATCACCAAGGAACACACACACACCTACCTACCTATCCTACATATATTTATTCCTTAGCCTACATATCCCACTTCTCCGCCTCCTTACTTGCTTGTATCCCCGTCTCGCCCGTACAGTAGCTGTTCTTGATCAACGAATGACAGCACGCGTACCCCCACTTGAAGTCGGACCACCAGCTTCCCCATACCGAGCCATGGTTGTTGATAAACACATCCTCGGCGTACTTTGACTTTGCCGCTTTGCGTGGCGCGCCCTTGATGAGACCGGCTTCATCGTACTCGACATATGTCTCGTTCTCGGTAATGGCCACGGCCTTGAGTGCGTCGGGCGCCACGGGTTGCGCGCCATATTGGCTGGCGAGCATCTCCGCCTTCTTCAGTCGTTTAGCTTCTCGTTCCTCGTTTTCCTTTTTACGCAGCACCGCGCCCGCCGTTGGGTTCGCCTGGAGATGCAGATTGGTGTTGCCCGACTTCTCTTGCGCCTCCCACGCATAGCGCTGTGCCCTTTCAAACTCGGCCGCCTCGCCCGACGCCCGCAGGAAGCTCGCCTCAGCAAATGCCGCTGCTGACCGGTCGGCAATGGCGCCGGCATCGACGAGAGCGCGCTTCTTGGGATTGTACTTGGCCGAGTCCGAGTCCAGATTCAATAGGTACTTGGCTGTGTCTTCACGTATCCGCATCGACTGCTTGACCGACCTGTCCCGACCCATCTCCGACTCTTCGGCGTAGTGGAAGCCCTCCTCGTACTTGTTCTCGCCGTTTTCATCCTTCTCATCTTCCTTAGATCCCGCACCAGCCTCACCACCACCGCCACCACCACTTGTGGTTTGGAGCTTCCGCCGCGCCTCTTCGATGAGGTTGTATTCCTCCACCACTTCTTGATACTGTTTCGGGTCGTATGTCTGGTAGATATCGCGCTTGGCCTCATAGCCCTGGTTGAGCGTGTGGGCGACTCGGTCGGCCTGGATGTCTTTGCCGGTAAACTTTGCGCCGATCTTGCGCGGTCGCTCCAGACAGTCCTTCTTTTGGTGGCCCATGGCGCCGCAGTTCTCACATGACCCCTTGACCCATTTTGTGCGTGCCGGTCCGGATTTGCGTCCCTTGAGGTTGAGTATTGTCTTGGCTTCGACTGTCGTCGTGTGCGACCGCTGATGGGTCAGGGAGTCATCCTGGTCTTCGAGCCCGGTGACGTAGAAGGGCTGTTTGCTGATGAAGGAGGGGATGTAGACATTGTCTTCTTTTCGCGCTGCTCCTGCGCTGCTGTGGGAAGGTGTTGAAGAAGGAGCCGCAGCAGCAGCAGGCGCTGACTCTGGTCGTGTCGACATTATGTGTTGTTTGTGACCAAGTTCACACTGGTAGAAGGGAGGCTGCGTTCAATTGGCGTGGAGTTTGGATCTGTTCAGCAAGCCGATAAGCGATAAGTGCCATCCTTCCTGCCCGCTGCACGTGCTCTGGTGTGCCTTCCTGCCAAGAGACAGACGCGACAATCTGTTTGTCAACGCGTCACAAGCTTCCTGCGCTGAGAATGGATTGACCAGAAAGAGAACTCAGAACACACCGTCGAGGACTGAATGCACTGTTTCGATACCACTTTTTTGAGTTATAGCATTCTTTCCGGTTCGATTCCTGGCACGCCTGGATACTTCGCCCCCAGCACTATGCTCGTTTCTTTTTCCTGTTAACCCCCTGTGGATTTGCCACTTCCCAAGTCAGCAAGCATGGATCATTTCAAGCTTCGCCTGAATTGCATCGACCACTACCAAGCCGAGCCCACAAGATACGATCCGCTGCTGCGCAACGATGTGCGCGCCTCCCAAACCTCCAAGGAACCTCGAGTCCCCGTCATCCGAGTCTTTGGATCGACCGAAGAAGGCCAGAAGGTATGCGCTCACATTCACGGCGCCTTCCCTTATCTCTTTGTCGAGTATCGTGGTCCCCTCGACAAGTCAGCGGTCGGCGAATACATCTGCTGTCTTCACTCATCTATCGATCGGGCTCTGGCAATCAGCTACCGCAGAGATGCCTCCCGCGAACAACCCCGATTCGTTGCCCGCGTTACGCTTGTTAAGGGCGTTCCCTTTTACGGCTTCCATGTCGGCTACCGCTTCTACCTCAAGATCTACATGCTCAATCCTGCTGTCATGACCCGCCTCACCGACCTCCTGCAACAGGGGTTGATTATGAATCAGCGCTTTCAGCCCTATGAAGCACACCTGCAGTATTTGTTGCAGTTCATGGTGGATTACAATCTTTACGGCTGCGACTACATCAAGACTAACAAGGTCATGTTCCGCGCCCCTGTTCCTGAGCACGACTACATGTCTTCAGATTGCGATGCCCTGCACATGTGGGATGACAAGTCCATCCCCTCGAACAGTATCACGTCGGACCCTAGCCTCCGCCGGCTAAGCCATTGCTCCCTTGAGGTAGATGTTTGCGTCAGAGACATTCTCAACCGTCGGGCCGTCAAGGAACGGCGTCTTCACCATGACTTTGTCGAGCTAGGCCATCCTCTGCCGCCAGATATGAAACTCGTACCCAGCATGGCTGGTTTGTGGAAGGACGAGACAAAGCGAAGGAAGAGGAGAATGGGCAATCCTAATCCGGGCAGCAGTATATTTCCTCCTGACGCTTTGGTCTCCATGTCGGCCGACCCCCGCCGTGCTGATGTGCCGGGCTGGATCCACGAGGACGAATACCGAGAGGAGATACAACGCCTCATCGAAGACGAGCAGGCTACTATGGAGGGACCTCGATTGACTTTCTCAGATTATGTGAAGCCAGATCCGTTTACTGACAGTGTAAAAACGGTGCTCGAGTCCGTCGAGGACTTGTTTCCCGAGAACCTACTCCCTGCCTTGGGTCTCGAGGAAAGCTTCCTTGAAGTGCATCCAGAAGCAGTTGATAGGTTCGAAGTTGACGAGAGAGGCATTTGTGTGCTCCAAGTTGACTCGGGGGACGGGGACTTCTTGGACGGGGACGAACGAGTCGCCCAGAAACAGATAAGAGCGCCTAGACCAGCCAGCGGTGTCAACAGACAAATACGAGGACGTGATCCAGGGCCTCATGATCTCAAATTCAAACGAAAGCCGGAACCGGAGCAATCAAAACCACGAGCATTGTACGGTTTTACAGCTGGCTTCGCAACAAGTGGTCTGCGCACTGGCAAGCGTCCAAGCTTACCTGTTGATACAGAACTTATTGCTGAGGCGAGGTCGCAATGGCTATTGACCAAACCCAAAGCACTTTGGCAGACAGAACAAAAAACAAACGAGCAGACAGCCATGCAGGGGCAGCGACTCGAACCTATCCCGGGAGGAGACCAGGATACATCTAATGAAGATTTACGAACCCAACACGACACGAATGAACGAATAACGACCAAACGTCCCAGATCAGCCCTGGAAGATGAAAATACCGCCCCGTCGAAGCGAAGTAGAACCAATGTTTTAGGGCAAGCAGACCGGCCTTCAACGGAGAATATTGAAGCTCCAGCCGAGTCCAGTCAACTCACGCGGCAGCAAGACAAACCTGACACCCCCAAACTTGCCAAGTCATCCCAGTCTACAATATCTACGAGCAAGGGTATGGTAATAAAACAACAGGCCACAAAACAAAGCCTCGGCTTTCCTGTGGTCAAGGACTCACAGAACAGCAATACGAGGCTGAGGCTGAGCCAGCATAGCAACTCACAGGCGAGCCAGAACAGTCCGACTAAAAAGGTGTCGTTCGATCCCTTGCAGTCTGTCCGCGAGATACCTAGGAGTCCCAAGACATCAGCCATCCTAGCAACGCCAGCAACGCCAGGGACGCCAGCAACCCCGAGCTCGGCAGCGTTTCCGGATACGCCCAAATCGCCTGGGTTCTCAACCCCAAGGCTTTACTGGGATGGACCGTCGACCATGTTTCTGTTCAATAGAGCGCCCCCATCTGTGACCGAGGTACGTTCCACGATGAAGGAACACGGCCTACCAGACGCAATCTACCAAGACGCCTACTATAGCCGGGATAAGGACATACCAGCTCGGCCACGAGAATATGCCGGCAGGGAGTTCCGTCTCGGTGGCGGGAGTGTGCCATACCTCCCCGAGTTTGATGGCACAGGCCAGTCACCAGCAACATTCGGGATTAAACCTGGCCATCCCAACATGGCCAAGCTAGAGGCGGGTTTTGTAACGCAGCGGAATGCGTGTACCCTCAGGAGCTGGGAAATAGCCGATCCGCCACCGGGTTTTGATGAAGTCAGCCGGTGGTGGGCGAAAAAGCAAACTGGCAAGAAATCGCATTCTGCTACTTCTTCTTCACAGCAAGAGTCACAATGTCAGGCGAGCAAGAGGCCTTTTCTATCCCAGATTGTTGGTGTGACGCCGAAGAGCAAACGTGATTTCCGGTACTCGCAGAGAAAAAAGTCGACGAGCGTACAGCATGAGGCGCAGTACATGAGCACCATGAGTGCCGAGGTCCATGTGAACACTCGAGGCAAGCTGGTACCAAACCCGGAAGAAAATGAGGTGCAGTGCATTTTCTGGTGTGTCAAATCGGATGAGGACTCGTTGCTCAGCAGCAGCCAGTCGTCGAACCGAATGCTGTCGGGCCTGGTGGTGCTCTCCGAGGACGGGACACTGGCCAAGCGGATACGCAGCGAGCTATCAGGCCAGGGAGTTGAGGTGGCTGAGGAGGCCACCGAGCTCGATGTCATGATCCGGATGGTGGAGATTGTGCGAACCCATGACCCGGACATCCTGGCGGGCTATGAAGTGCACGGCAGCTCTTGGGGCTTTTTGATAGAACGGGCGCGGCTCAAGTACGACTATAATCTGTGCGACGAATTCTCGCGAATGAAGACCGACTCACACTCACGCTTCGGCAGGGAGGCGGATCGCTGGGGCTTCAACACAACGTCAACAATCAGTGTGACGGGCAGACACGTGATCAACATCTGGAGAGCAATGCGGGGTGAGTTGAGCCTGCTGCAGTACACGATGGAGAATGTAGTCTGGCACCTGCTGCACCGCCGGGTCCCACATTATTCGTGGCAGGTGCTGACCGATTGGTATCTGAACGGGGGGCCGCAAGGTCTCGCCAAGGCGTTGCGCTACTATATGGCCAGGACGAGACTCGACATTGAGATACTCGAGGCCAATGAGCTGGTACCTCGGACGAGCGAGCAGGCGAGGCTGCTGGGTGTAGACTTTTTCTCCGTCTTCTCGCGCGGGTCGCAGTTCAAGGTTGAGTCCATCATGTTCCGCATCGCAAAGCCCGAAAACTTTCTGCTCGTGTCGCCGAGCCGCAAACAGGTGGGCGGGCAGAATGCCCTCGAGTGTCTGCCGCTGGTCATGGAGCCGCAGAGTGCCTTCTACACGAGTCCCGTGGTGGTGCTCGACTTCCAGAGCCTGTACCCCAGCGTCATGATTGCTTACAACTATTGCTACTCGACCTTCCTGGGCCGCATCGTCAACTGGAAGGGTACTAACAAGATGGGCTTCACCGAGTTCCGCCGCCGCGAGGGCCTGCTCAGCCTGTTGCGGGAACACATCAACGTGGCACCCAACGGGGTCATGTACACTAAGGCCGAGGTGCGCAAGTCGCTGCTGGCCAAAATGCTCACCGAGATCCTCGAGACGCGTGTCATGGTCAAGAGTGGTATGAAGCAGGACCGCCATGACAAGGCGCTGCAGCAGCTGCTGAACAACCGGCAGCTCGCGTTAAAGCTGCTGGCCAACGTGACGTACGGATACACGTCGGCCTCGTTTTCGGGTCGAATGCCGTGCTCGGAAATCGCCGACAGCATCGTGCAGACGGGGCGCGAGACGCTGGAGCGCGCCATCGCCTACATCCACTCGGTCGACCGCTGGGGCGCCGAGGTTGTGTACGGTGACACTGACAGCCTGTTTATTCACCTGGCAGGCCGCACCCGGGAACAGGCCTTTGACATTGGCGCCGAGATCGCCCGTGACATCACCGACATGAACCCCCGGCCCGTCAAGCTCAAGTTCGAAAAGGTCTACCAGCCGTGCGTGCTACTGGCCAAGAAGCGGTATGTGGGCTACAAGTTTGAGTCGCGCGATCAGACCACTCCCGAGTTTGACGCCAAGGGCATCGAGACGGTGCGTCGAGATGGCACCCCTGCCGAGCAGAAGATGGAGGAGAAGGCGCTGCGCATTCTGTTTGACACGGCCGACCTTTCACAGGTCAAGGCATACCTGCAGGCGCAGTGGGCCAAGATCATGCGCGGCCAAGTCTCAGTCCAGGACTTTTGCTTTGCGCGCGAGGTCAAGTTGGGCAGCTACAGCGCCACCTCCAAGGGTCCGCCGCCCCCCGGTGCCCTCATTAGTGCCAAGCG
>Ga0247760_1001558_pt1 | contig 20674 bp, 18 predicted proteins | sample UWRJL171409R4_FD_179936 | JGI IMG/M metagenome (GOLD analysis project Ga0247760, IMG submission 179936) | Plant litter microbial communities from Arlington Agricultural Research Station in Wisconsin, United States - UWRJ-L171-409R-4 | ecosystem: Environmental > Terrestrial > Plant litter >... | reverse complement strand
TGTGGGGGGAGCTAGTCTCACCGCCTTCAGGGGGTTGGCTTCCACTAAGCCAAATCTAGCGATTTTAAAAGGGTCGCTTACTCAGAATCCAGAGGCTGGAGCGGTGGCTTTGCGTGGCTCGTGAGTGTGCACGTTTACCGAGTAAAACCGGATTTTGTGGAAAAATACGGTAGTATGCCGTGTAACAGCACATGTCTTATGACGACTGCCCTACCGGTATTTCTTACATCACGACATTGCCCAGCAAGGCAGATGACGCAACTTCATCAACTCCTGGTTGCAGCCCCGCATTTGTGTGACTTGACATCTCGACCTCGGCTTTTGGAGATGCTGTGGGGGAAGGTGGAGGCGTGGGGAGCTCGAGGAATCCGTGTGCAACCCCATTGGTGACTTTGATTCGTTACCAATTTGGCCAATGGTTGCTCGACTTTGCACATCGCAACGGTGGGATGATCGGCGGTTTGGCAGGAATGACTGCGACGTGGGGGGGCCGAGCTGCCACTTCCAGAACTCCATTACAACATCACCAACACCTCATTTCGGCCTCTCCCTCTCTCCTGGAAGGCGCAGGGCGGGGAAGATGGAGCTTACAATGCTCTCCCCGGCTGTGACAGGGATCCGGTCGCAGTTACACGCTCGCTCCTGCCGTTAGGATGCTAGCTCAGCTCGGCGCCAGGCGATCGCGATTGGCGCGTTGTGTGTTCCAGAAGGTGGATTGCTACCCCACCGCATTTGATCGACAACGCCAGTGCACTGGCCTTGGATCTCGCCGCTGCCTGACCGTTGCGGTCCAACCCAAACATCATCACATGGCGCATGGTTGACAGGCTTCCACCATGGGAACCATGGAACGGGAGGTACAAATGCAACGGTCAATCCGGCCGAGAGGGTGTTTGGTTTTTTAGTCCTCACCCTCAACTCACATTCACTCGCTCTCACCCAGGTCTCTCTTTTACACCGCGGTTGCCAATTCACGATGAGGACCTCCGCCTGCTCGCTCGCCTGCGCGGCTCTGCTGCTGCCCGCCCTCGCCGGCGCCTCGAAGCCGGACGGCCCGAAGAAGCCCTGCGTCAAGCCGCCTCACCCGGTCAAGGAGCTCGTCACTTCCGAGAAGCTCCAGGCGCAGATCACCATCGACGGCCTCATGGCCGGAGCCAGCAAGCTCCAGACCATCGCTGACAGCAATGGCGGCAACCGCGCCTTCGGCTCGGCCGGCCACAACCGCACCGTCGACTACCTGTTCGACACGCTCAGTGCACTCAACTACTACACCGTGACCAAGCAGTCCTTTGTTGAGCTCTTTTCGTCGGGCTCTGCTTCCCTGAGCGTGGATGGATCCAACGTCGACGCAAACATCATGACCTACACCCCGCCCGGCAATGTCAACGCCAACTTTGTCAAGGTGGCCAATCTGGGCTGCAACGCCGAGGACTACCCAGCTGAGGTCACCGGCAAGATCGCGCTCATCTCCCGTGGCGAGTGCACCTTTGGCACCAAGACGACCGCGGCCAAGACTGCGGGCGCTGGTGCGGCGGTGATTTACAACAACGCTGAGGGCACCATCAGCGGCACCCTCGGAGAGGCTTCTGACGGCTATGTTGCCGTTGTCGGCATCACCCAGGAGGCAGGACAAGCCATTCTTACTGCACTGGAGGCTGGTGAGGTGAAGGGAAACCTGAAGGTGGAGTCCGTGATCGAGGACCGGGTCACCTTCAACGTCATTGCTGAGACCAAGGAGGGCGATCACGACAACGTGATGGTTCTTGGTGGACACACCGACTCGGTCGCGGACGGGCCGGGCATTAACGATGACGGCTCCGGCACTATCGGCGTGCTGAATGTTGCTATTGCCCTCAGCAAGTTCAAGGTCAAGAACGCTGTCCGATTCGGCTTCTGGTCTGCTGAGGAGTTCGGCCTGCTCGGCTCGTACGCCTACATCAAGTCCATCAACAGCTCCGAGACCGAGGTTGCCAAGATCCGTGGCTACCTCAACTCTGACATGGTAAGACGCTGTGATATTTCCCCACCATGCCTCTAGTTCGAACCGTTCATCGCTGACACACGTGATTAGATTGCGAGCCCCAACTTCATCTACGGCATTTATGACGGCAACGGCGATGCTTTCGGTCTTGAGGGCCCCGCCGGCTCCGATGTCATCGAGAAGGACTTTGAGGACTTCTTCGCCAGCAAGGGTATTCCTTCTGTGCCCACCGAGTTCTCTGGCCGTTCCGACTATGCCGCTTTCATTGAGAACGGCATCCCCTCGGGCGGACTCTTTACCGGTGCCGAGGGCATTATGACCGAGGAGGAGGCAAAGCTCTTCAATGGCCAGGCTGGCGTGTCCTACGACGTCAACTACCATGGTGCCGGTGATACCATCGACAACCTGGCCAAGGACGCCTTCCTTCTCAACACCAAGGCTCTGGCTCACTCCGTTGCCAAGTACGCCAACAGCTTTGACTCGCTCCCCAGTGTCAACGGCGTCGCCAGGAGGTGGTCGGGCGACCGCGCCAAGCTCAACAAGAGGGCTGATTCTCACACCCATGGTCATTCTGGCCCTTGCGGAGAGAAGGTCAGAAAGTAGTTTACCACCACTTCAGTCAAGTAAGCTGTAATGACTAAAAGGAGAAGGGGAAAAGGGACATAAAATGTAACATAGTACTTAATGTCTAAACGAAAGTCATGTCATGTTGAAACGGAAACACAAGAAGTGCATCAGAATATTAACTGTTCCTGGTTAGTGACAAATGACAGTGTAACAATCCTACCAACGCAATCAAAATAAGGACATTCCTCCATTGAGTCATTTGGGTGTCTGACTTGCTGTGGTGCTCCAACGGGAAGACCGGCGGCCTTGTTCAATCACCTAGAACCAACTACCGCGGCGACTGTTCTCGCCTAATTCACCCTAGCAGCAACCTAAACTTCATTTAGGCGATAGTTTGATCACTTATACTAGCTGCGAAATGTATGGTAACATCCCGATCCGTAACTAGTCCTGCATAAATGTTTAAAGCAACGCATTGAGGTAAAAGAGCCAGACTGCGTCCTGCCAAGTCATGTTCAGAAATATATTTCCAGTGCCCTCAACTCTTGCCGCCGTCACCTGACGTCGCCTGTGAATGTGGGCACATCGAAAAAAGCCGCTTCTGAATGCCGAGACGGTTTGAAAATTCTCGCCTGGTTGAATGTCCCGCTATCCCCGATCCGCGTCCGGGGGGTCAGTCGCCGGACGAAATTGGATGCTTTACCCGCAGCATTGCCCAGCGCTGCACTGGGTCCTGGAGGTGACCTAGAAGATCCTGTGCGTCTCAGGCGGGCCGAGATAACTTGCTCTGACGGTGCCCCGGATATCTAGTACAATCTTTTCCAAGTAGACCTCGGGCGAATTAGCCCGCCACACCAGCCGGTGAGCACCCTCGGATGCCTTGCCGAGGCTCAAACGCTTGGTCCAGACATTATCGGCAACATGGTCCATCCACTCGGGCGGAATATCCCCTGCATTGGGGTTCTTGATGTAGGTCCCGAGGACCCGCGTGAAATTTGCCGGTGCATCGTCGAGCGTCAAGGAAAACTCCATCTTCAGGCTGGGATCGGTATCTAGGCCGGCATTGATGTAGACCGTGGCTTCTATCTTGTCGGCTGGTGCGAAAAGCCAGATGTTGTAGCTGACCCATGCCGCCATGGCACCGGCGCGGGACGCGCGGGCGGTCTCGAAGGGTCGCAGTGCAATTGACCCCGACTCGCTGCGAGAGCCCAGGAACGGGAAGGCCTGAAAGTGCGTCAGGTCGGCGCTGGTTGCCGAAGTTGCGTCAAAATGAGGCCCCTCGAGAGACACCATGCCATTGGTCTCGGGAAAAACCCGGCGTCCGGACACGGCACTGCCCATGGGATCAACGAGGGTGTTGACGACAGGCACACGTATCTGGTCGAAGTACGGAAACGGCGCCGGTGTCGAGCGAATTCCCACCAGGACTGTTTCCTTGAATCCAGGAGGAACCCTGCTCCAGTCAACCGTGACATTCAGACGCTGGTCGCTCTGCGTCTCCCTGCTGAGGGTGCCGCTAGTCGGCGTGATCGAAAGCCAGGGGACGGGCACGGGGTCGAGTTGCCAGCGGATCGGCACGCGGTGGTTGCCCCGCATGAAGAGATCCACGTGTCGGACGGGGGGTCCGTAGCGGTCCATTGGAGGAAGCAGCGGCGCAAAGTTCGTCGTGGGCATCGAGGCGTCGACCGACTCGGCCCATCTGCCCTGTTCGGTCGGGCTGGTGGAGCCCTCGGCGCGGAGACCCAGGTTGCCCAGCGAGAATTGCATGTTTTGGCGCAACTGCACGAACGAGAGGTTGGCCACGATGTCGCGGGATGGCGATGCCCACATCTTTGGCTCCTCAACGGCGTCATACACGGCCTGGGACATCATCAGCGCCCACTTGCCCTCCAACATCTCGTCCCAGTCTTCGACCAGGTCGTATGCCAGCTCAAAGTCGGAGAGCACCTGCTGCGCAACCGCGTTGGCAGAGTTCCGTCGTTCGAGCGCAAACCGATAGTTTGTCGCGACTCCGATGTTCACGGCGTGGTACAGCGCACCCGAGACAACGGGATGGTACACGAGCTGAAAGAAGGCCGGCCGGGCTGCGGCATCGACACTCGCATACAATGCCTTGGCCCGCGCGGCAAGTTGGTTCCATCGTGCAAGGACGCGCTCAGCCTCGTTGTAGTTGAGGTGTGAGAATGTAGTGGGCGTGACGAGCTCGTAGCGTCGAAGGCCCACAAGATGGCTGTGTTCGAGGAGAATCGAACCAATTTCCACGGCGTGCTCTGACCCGAACTCGCGCTCAGCGAATTTGGTCAAGTACTCCGGGATGCGATCGAAGCTGAATTTGCTCACATCCCAGGCAAGATCCATCGCGAAGCTGAACGGGAGCTCCATCGGCTTAATGTCCCCCACGTTGATAACCCACATTCTGGTAGCCCCTCGCAAGTACGAGTGCATCAACTCCTTCAGCACCTTGGGAAGGTTATTTGAGTTCCCCCATTTGTAGCTTCGCGGCAACCCAACGTACTCAAGGTGAAAGTACACGCCGTTCCCGCCCTTCCGGCTTGCCTCGTTGCCGGTTGGGAGGCGGTAGACATTGCCGGCATTGTCGTCCGGAAACAGAATCGTGACGTCCTCTGGCGGGTCGAGCCCAGCGTCGTAGTATGACGCGACCTCCTTGTATAGCGCCCAGACTTGATTCACAGCCGACTCAGAGCCATGATACTTCTTAATCATGTCGCGTTGCACTTGAAACACGTCCTTCAGCATCTCGATGGCATTCTTTGTCACCGCAGCCTCGTCTCCTAGCCCCCGCAGCCCGATAGTGAAGTAAGACTCGTTGTTGCCAGCCCTCTCCACTCCTTCCTCCATGAACTTGGTCATTCTGGCCTTGTTTTTCGACCAGTCCCACAGGCCCAATGTCGTTTCGTTCCACTCATTTGTCGCCCGCTGCATGGGCTCATGATGGGCGGTGGAAATCACGATTCTGAGTGGGGTTGGTCAGTGTCGAGACATCGCAAGCATTGGTGAGAGCATGTACACACCCGTAATCGTCCGCCAGCTGTTGATTTCCGGGGTCATCGGTAAAGAAAACGTTGCCGGGAGGGGCAATGAACGACTTCCACATGGCAGGCCACATGTAGTTCGCTTTCAGTCTCAGAAGGAGGTCGAACACATGAGAATAGAACTCGGTATCGAGCGGATATCTTGTCGCATTGTGTGCTCGTGCCCACCATGTGTTCAGCGCCGGCTCTTCATCGTTGATAAACAATCCACGGTATCTTATGGACGGTTCTCCGTGGATGGTTGTTTTTGGCTGCGCATGGATCTGCGCGTGCTTTTTTGCAGGCACGTCTGCGAACCAGTGGAGTGGAGACTGACCCGACTGCTCGGCCAAGGTGTGTATTCCGTAGATAGTCCCCCGTTTGTCGCTTCCCACAATCACAAGCGCCCTGCTGACGCCTGGGAACGGTTTCTCCACAATGATCGTCTTGAAAGTCTCAAACTTCCCAGCAATATCCTTCGTATCAACTGCTCCCTGCTCGGTGATGTGCCGAATCAGGGTCGAGTTGATCGAGCCGGCCAAGATCACACTGCTGAGGGTCGTATTTGCGTACTTGAGGATACTGGATGTGGTCTCTTTTCTGACATCTCGTACCACACCTGTGATCTGCCGCAGGTCATCGCGCAAACTACTCGCGGCGATATGTACTCCGACAAAGTCATCTTCGGATATGAGGATGTTTGCGTTGGTAATGCTTAGATACGCGCTTGTCGGCGCAATGGGCTCGAACGACACAAATTGTTCTTCGAGGAGGGCCTGGACTCCGCACACCAGTGCCAAAAAGGCGAGCAACTGAGTGGGGAACTGCATCGTTATCGTTGCTGGGGCCCGTGGTTCTGTCGGGCTAGAGTTCGAGCTTCACGGAATCTGACCATCACAATTCAAGATGGATGGCGGCCATGGATATCGGGCGCCCTGATTTCGGCTGAGCGGCACGTAGCAGCAAGTGACGAGCCGAGATTTGGGATATTCTCCGGCTCCGGTGGGGACCATAATTGCCACCAGGCGGCTAATACCCTCCGCCCCAGGCCCAAAGCTACCTACGCAGCAGTGAGGTTGACTTGGCACCTATATTCAGTTGCGGGAGGGGCATATAGATCAAAAAAGCATGGCAAATTAGGAAATCGCGACCATCGGTTCCGAGGTGCCGAGTTCGTACAATGAGCGGACAAAGCGATTATCAATTAGGTATTACCAATACAAAGTAGGTAGCAGTCAATGCTGCACAGAACAAGAGACAATGAATCCGTCCCATACAACCAGCGCCATAACGCACATAGCGTTAAACAAAGAAAAGGCTAGGCCCACCAACCGCGCCCTCTTATTGAGTTCCGTTGGGTGTTGCTTCCACCTCAATCACCAACGGATGATTTCGGGGAGATAGCTCTTATTGGGAGTAGCAGTGACGCCATTGACGAGTTCGCTGTCTGAGTATGAAGGATAGATGATGAGAAGGTTGTTCCAATCAGCGAACGACCAGGTCGTGAAGCCCTTGTCAGGACCAAAAAAGCCACTCCAGTTGGAACCGAATGTGTAAGGGCCACATTTACTATTCTCAACAGAAGCGCGGCTGGCCGGGGAGCCAATGATGTTGTAAGCACAGTTCGTGACTGGCTCAAGGTGAGTATCGATCCCGAAAGTCACGAAGCATGAAGTGTCGGCATCGTTGCAGGTCCTCTTGAAGTCTGTGATAGTCCACTCGGGGACTGACGCCACGGCTGAGACGGTTTCAGCGCGCGGGTTGAGAGATGGGGCGGCCAGGGCGGTGGAAGCTGCGACAGCAAAGCCAAAAAGAGCTGTGGTGAAATACATGATGGCGAGGACTCGAGTATTGGGGGGGGGATTGTCGGCTAGAAAATGCAAACGGGTATTTTCCGGCGACGGAGGAAAGGTTGTTGAGTTGGTATGTGTGTTGATGAATAGTGACAGAGGAGCATGAGAGGGCGAATGCTAGTCTTTTATACTATGAGTGACGGGAATCATCGCATCTATGCATCTTCATCACAGAGAAAGAACCTGCTGACACAACTTGGCTTGAGTGGTTGGCTCTGTTTGATTACCCGGGGACTCCTTAGGGTTAGAAATCTCGTACTAGTCTTAGCGACTACCTGCCTCTGGTGACCACAGCGCAGTATTCTCATAGACTGTAACCACCATGACCACTAAAATTCGCTGGTAAAGATACGAAGCCTCGGAATCCTGTTCAATATAACTTTCCACTTGTTGTCGCAAAGCACCAAATTTAGCCTGCAGACACGAAGTCAGATGCCAGCAGCGAAGGATTTGGTATGGCCCCTGGGAAAAGAGGCACGGCAAGAGTTGTTGGTCATGCCGATGCAACGTAAAATCAGATCGCCTCAGGCAGGCAGCTGATACTCCATCTCGTTTAGTTTCTCCCCGCACACCACAATCCGGACGATTGGTCCCTTAGGCCTTGAAAACACAGAGGTTATCCACGAAGTCCGCATTCAATCAGCCCCAGTACGACGTTGTATCATCACTCAGAAAGGGCCGAAAAAAACTACTTCAATATGATACTATGACAGATGAGCACCACCGTTGTTCTCGTTCACCTCAGCGCTATTCTACGTTAAGGGCTACTTCTGCTGACTGAAGGCCCTTGGCTGAGGCCATGACCGTAATTGTACCAGATGCACCAGCCTTCGCACGGACGATTGCAAGAGCCAGCCCTCCAAATGCCTTTCGCTCCTTCGATGGGAACGGTACCATGTCTGTTGGGTCGCCGTTGTCGGTTGTAACAATCTCTCCCGGACCCTGGATTGAAAACGTGATCGCGTTGTTGCTTTGAGGAACTACATCCCCCTTCTGGTCCAGGACAGCGATGCTAACAAATGACAAATCACTCCCATCGGCCTTGATAGACTTCTGATCTTTGTATGTTGTCGCGCCTAGACGAGTCGCCTCCCCGGTTGTCCGGACTGTGGCATTGGCCCACAGACTTCCACCCTTGTACGTTACCACCCGTAGTTCGCCGGGCTGATATGCAACTTTATCCCAACGGAAACGATACGAGTATTGCGCCTTCTTCTGAATCCCTTGTGATACACCGTTGAGGAATAACTCTGCTTGGTCTGCGGACGAGAAGACGTGGACTGGTGTGACCTCTCCAGTTCGGTTTGGCCAATTCCAGTGCGGAAGGATATGTGCCATCTTGACGGTTGGATTCCAGCGAGCCTGGTAGAGATAGAACCGGTCTTTGGGAAATCCAGCCAGGTCGATGATACCGAAGTAGCTGCTTCGGGATAAGTCGTATGGTGTAGGTTCCCCAATGTAATCCCAGCCAGTCCAAACAAATTCACCAGCGACGTAAGGATAACGGTCCTGTGCCTCAAAGACTTTGTCTGGAGAAGCTCCCCATGACACAGCATAGAGTTCATACGCGCTGACGTATCGGTTCCGAGAGTCACCGCCTTGGCCTTGGCTATTACCATGGGTCGTACTGCTCGCACCGGTGACGGGAAATATGTAGGTACCCCGGGTGCTGATGCCTGATGAACTTTCCGTGCTGAATATCATCTTTGACGGAAACTTTGCACGGTAGTTGGGAAAGGTCGCTGCGCCAGTTCCCCGCCCTTCACCCTGGTAGTTCAGACCGATCAAGTCAACGATACCCGTGAAAGCGTCATTGGGGCCAGCTTGATCCATTCCAACCGTCGTAAAGCGGGTAGGATCTTCCTCACGCACAATGCTTTTGAGCCTTTGAGCTGTAGGGTCGCCGGTTTTCCTCTGTTCAGCTATCTCGTTGCCGAAGCTCCAGATGACGACAGACGGATGGTTTCGGTCTCGCCTTACGAATGATCGGAGGTCGGCCTCGTGCCAATCCGCAAAGATGAGGTGGAAGTCGTTGCGCACCTTCTGGCTGTTCCAGGTATCGAATATCTTGCAATGTGTCAGCGACATTGCTAAACACTGCGCAAATAGGGGTTGGGGTGGCAGGCTTACTTCATCCAATATCAAGATGCCAAGCCGATCGGCAAGATCCAACAGCTCGCGAGAAGGGGGGTTGTGCGAGGTGCGGACTGCGTTGCAGCCCATGTCTTGGAGCATTTCCAGTTGCCTCTCTGCTGCGGGGATGTTGAAGGCAGCGCCCAAAGACCCAAGATCGTGATGTTGGTTGACCCCCTGCATGTAGACCCGCTCGCCGTTTATCTTGATTCCGTCGCCTGTGTATTCGACAGAGCGAATGCCGAACCGCGTCTCGTATTCATCGATGACTTTCCCACCGCTTTCTAAGCGAGTGATGGCAACATACAAATTGGGCTCTTGTAGCGGCTTTGGACCCCAGAGGCGGGGACTTTGCAGCGTGATGGTTGAGTTGACAGTCTGTTTCGCTCCAGGTCCCAGGCTGATTTTGGTGCCAGGGAACTGACCAGCCTTTGTAGTGGGCTTTCCTGATGCCGCATCCAAAACATAAATATCGGTAGAGACGTCGATCTGTGCCGCATTCGCAGATGTTGCAGTATTCTCGATCACGACCGCCATGTCGAGAGACGCAGACTCTCGAGAAACTATCTTGGAAGTGATATACGTCCCTTCGTATGCAATGTGCTGTGGGGCGACCTTGGTCAGCCAAACGTTGCGGTAGATACCTGCCCCAGGGTAGAAGCGGGATGAGTCGACGGCATTGTCGAGCCGAATCGCCAGTTGGTTGTCGCCATCTTTGATGAATGGGGTGAGGTCGAGCCGGAAGGAAGCATATCCATACGGCCATCCACCCACGAAACGCCCGTTGAGCCAAACCATGGCGTAGGACATGGCACCGTCGATATCCAAGTAGATGTTCTTGCCTGCATCCTTGGCGGTGATGGATATTGAACGGCGATACCACGCCACTCCATGGATGGGAAGCCGGCCCATACCACCCCCAATCACTGCGTTTGCCTCGGCGTAAAAGGGTCCCTTCACAGCCCAGTCGTGGGGGAGATCTACTGCCTCCCATGAATTGTCGTTGAAGGTCGATTGAGTGAAGGTGACGCTGGCGGGTTCTTCGGACGGCCGTCGGAAGCGCTTGGTCGGGTCCTTGATGAAGTCATTGGCAGAGGGCATAATCCACGCTTTCAATTTGGCATAAGTGACGTTGTCGGGGCTTGTTGTTGATCGTTGAAACCGCCAGCCCGAATTGAGGCTCGTGCGATCCCGGGACGCGACCGTGGGTGCATCTTGTCGATCGAGTACTGCCGTCGCCGGCACCTCCGGAACACTACTGCTGGATGCCGTGTAAAGCCCAAGGAGTGCAAGAATACACGCGCTGCGGAGTTGGCGACAAAAAATCATCTTCGTCGACTTTTCCTGCCTTGTGGGAAAATGACAGGGTTGAGGCAAACGGAGGTAGCGGGGTGCGTTTTGCCCCTTTCGAATACCGCGTTCGATGCTTGGATTTTGTTGGGAAAGGAATAAATATGGTAGTAGTAAGGAAAGGTAGCATTTATGGCTCGACTGTCTACCAAACAATTGAGCCCTTCTATAATTTTAGAGGGATAACCGCTCCAATTGCTCAGCGACGGCCATAGCCTATTTCAAGACAGTCAGGCCGGCAGTGCCGTCAACACGACTTACGTCCTTGCGGCCCGCAACGGGGCTCTGTTTTGCCGCCAATCGGCCGCTCCTGAGCGGGGGAAATCGCTTGCTACCACTCGCCAGGGCCACCGGGCGCGCAGAACTTCCCTCCGGTCTGATCCTCTAGGTGTGACGTCAATTTGATAGTATCAGGATCCGCTTGATGTCTTACGATCCCAATTCCTTTTCTCAGCAACATAATCCCAACGCCTCCAACACAGGAAGTCACCAGTTACCGTTTCCTTCGCTCCGGCCTTGGTAAGTAGCTCAGATATCAACCCAGCCTCGAAAATACTACCACTGTCAGGCATGGGCAGATGGCCCAGAGCTCGTCTAGTTCAAGCCGTGGAATTCCCTTCTAAGTAGCTTTACACGGAGGAGCAGCTACATCTGGGGTGGTCTTTATATATACACCTGATTCAATGAACTAGATGGTACCGAATGACAACCATACGCCCTTTCTTGAATGATACCTTCTCTTGAACCGTCATAACGTGCTTCACAGTTCTCAACGCAGCCCAGACCGCCATAGCCACCCGCCCTATACTTCTTGAGTTGCTGTCGGGGCCGATTTCTTTTTGCTGATGTCATGCCATCCCATCCCCCAGGCTGAAAGAAAGATACCAACACCCGCAACGAGCGCCACGTAAAACACGCGGTCAATTGCATCCGAGTACGCCTGCAGGGCAATCAGCAGGTCATCGCCAGAAACCACATCCCTCACCCCTCGAGCACCAGCTTTCAAAATAGCAGCGACCACCGACCCTGGCAGGTGGGATGATAGCTCCGCACTAAGGCTATTGCTAAAGATGGTTTGGCAAATGGTCAGAAAGATGGCACCGCCAAAGGTTTGCGCGAAGACGAGCAAAGCTAAACCGATCGATATCGTCTCTTGGGGTAGGACAGCGGAGATAGCAACAAAGGGCTATCATTCTCGGATGTTAGTAGAGTCCCGCTGTACTGGGGCGGAATCAGGGTGGTTGGAGATCGTACCATCTGGATTGCTGCACCACGCAGTCCAAGAAGTATTTGATACCCTACCCATTGGCTTGTTGTCGTAGACGGCGAGAGCGTGGTAAAAAGACCGCTAGCGATTGCCACGAACACGCCACTGAGCACCACCCATGGGATATAGTAGCGAAATTTTGTTGCTGTGATGCTTGTCAGCTGCAGTTCGTTGAGTTCGTCTCAGTTCGGACTGGATAAAATGGGTAGGAACTGACCAAGAACGCCGCTCACCACTGATGAGACAGTGCTGGTGAGGATATTTGGGAGGACATAAAGGCCGCTGGTGAAAGGTGAAACGCCCTTCACGGCCTGGAAGTATATCGGGAGGTAGAAGCTGTACACAATCACTGTCCCGCCCATGATGAACATTCCGGCCAGCATGCTCGTCCAAACCTCCCGCTTCCGAACCATGGACAGAGGGATCATAGCTCGATCTCCCTGGCGATGCTCCCACGCGGTGAAGACGCCAAACATTGCAATAGAGCCAACCAAAAGACCAATGACCGTTGCTGAGTTCCAGGGATGCTGCCTTCCGCCGAATTCTAGTCCAAGGAGGAACATCACCGATGCTGGCGCAAACATTGCGAATCCCGAGAGGTCGAGTTCAGACAGGACAATCTTGGTGACAGAGGCATTTAACTTGATGGTTCGTTCAGGGATTCGCACCACGACGAGAATCACAGAAACAACTGCTGCCGCAGGGATGTTCATGTAGAAGCCTGCAACAGTGAGAGAACACAATCAGTCAGCATATCTGCTGGGGCACGAGGGGTGTAGCGGCGGGCATTCGGGTAGTGTTGTGAGAAGAAACAATGCAACCAACGTACACCATCTCCATGTCGAGTACTCTGTGATAGCCCCGCCCATGAGGGGGCCGAGGACGATACCAAGCTGTGTGACTGATGAAGCCAGGCAGTTAGCAGCTAGTACAATAGCGCGATGTTGGCGCGACTCACATCCAAGTAAGATACCAAGGAGTGCTGAGCAAGTGAGGAGTCAGAGGTTAGCATGATTCTGCAGTTTCGGGGTGAGCAAACATACCCGGGCGCTTGTGGGACGGAACAGAATTTGTGATTATTGTCATTGCCCCATTCTGAAGCCCGGATATCCCCAAGCCAGCAACAGCGCGGCCAGCAATCAGCATGGCGCTTGAAACTGCGAGCCCGCAGATGAGAGACCCTAGTGTGAAGACAAACAAGAATGATATGAAGGTCCACTGGGTAGTGATCAGCCTAACCCTCGCCGCAACTTCATTTTGTGGAAGGGGGTGGTACCTTGGCCTTGAAGTGCGTATAAATCTTGCCAGTCAGGGGTTGAAGGGCGGCACTGACGGAAACCACCAAGTTCAGTAATCGCAATTGTGAGACGTTTGTGGAACTTGTATATTACCCGGCGAGGTTGTAAGCCGCCCCATACCAACCAATATCCTCGATTGAGTGGAATTCTGTAGTTATTCGCGGAATCGCCTTTGGGACCGAGCATCAGGCTTGTCAGCGGAACTCCTAACTACTATGCCCAATAAATGCGGCCTCGGGATAATGTTGGACAGCGCAATTCCGAGACCTCTGGACATTGGCTAATAAAAAGTGGCATACCGTGGCGATGATGGACATGTCCAGGAGCATCAAAAAGCCGACAAGAGTGACCGACGCAGTCACCGCGAACAGCCTCATGCCGCTGATGTAGTCTTGGCCGGAATCCGAGATCATTTCGGTGGAAGTGCCGGAGGTTCCGAGGTCCGGTGTCGGGGGTTCTGGGTCGCCCTCGCTGTGTTTCTCGCCCGTGCTTGCCATTGTGAGGAAGGTGATGCTTCACAGACGCGCCAATGCCGAATTGGTAACTGCAGATGTCGGGCTTTGATCGTCGCTGCCAAGGTTTCGAGGGCAGCCACAGAGATGGGTGATGAAAAGAGCAACCAATTCCAATCGATGTCGATTTGACAGAATACAAAATTTGAACTTGCTCGTGTAGGTATGTTGGTAAACAACTCTCTCTGCGCTCGCGGTGTTATTACCGTCAAATGTCGGGATTCGGATTTCCCGAAGACCGAGAACCCCTGAAACAAGGAAGGCGATTGACGTCCCAATGGGTGCCTAGAAGCCAACACACCGAGTCCGGGAATTGCGGGGATTGGCAACTCCTTCAGTGGCTTGCAGCATCGGGATTCTTCAATCCCGGCATTCCGCAAACCACAAATAAAGCCTAAAGTCAGCAAGGTCTGCCAGCAGATGCCTGAATTTCGGGATTCCGTCATGTCAACCCCACCACTTGTCAATTCACTGACAGGACACCTCCAGTACGCCACAGTATGCCCAACTCCGAGTTTACAGATGCGTCGCCGTACGGGCAAGCTTGCATGGACTGCTCGAAGTCCAAATGCAAATGTATGCGACGACCCACAGGTGGTTCATGTGAGAGATGCATCCGCCGGGGCTTCGATTGCAGGCGTGCAACAGCCGGTCGACACAAATCCAGCAAGGGGCTTGGTTCTCGCACAACCCAACTTGAGGCGAAATTGGACACTCTTGTCACCCTCCTCCAATCATCATCCAGTGCGAACGCGCCTTTGGATATAACGAAATTTCGGGGACTCGAAACTTCGGGTATTGGTATTTCCTCGCCAGGGAACGCTCCGGCGGGCGGCGTTGTGGACCATGGAGATAGGATCGAAGATTTGGTTTGCCTTCCTTTTCTCAGCATTCAGAGCCCTCAGCCACACCGAGCACAGATCTTCAGTGACTAACACCATGCCTGTAGAGCCGACAATTTCCATCTAATGACATGCCACAACCAGCTGTTTCACCACCTCGGACTTCTGCCTTTCGCGAGACTAACTGTCTCTCTACTGGACCCTTGGAATCTGTGCCGGGGCCCGAAGACATCTCGGATGTGGAGGCCGACAATTGCTTTGCGTATTTTCGGTCTAAACTCAAGTATTTCCCTTTCATGCATATTCCCTCAGATCTAACCGTCACTCGACTGCGAGAAGAGCGTCCATTTCTCTGGCTTTGTATCTTGGCTGTATCTACAAAATCGTCAGCGCGCCAGATTTCACTCGGCTCCAAGATCCGTCGACTCATCGCGGAGAAGCTGCTCATCCACCACGAAAGAAGCATCGAACTGCTTCTTGGGATGCTCGCCTTCCAGGGATGGGCAAACTACCAGCTGGGTCCTAATCAGCCTTTCCTCGGCATGGACTCGCACCTTGTCGTCGGGTTGGTACAAGATATGGGCATTGAGAAGTCGCCCCGGAGAGCCGACGAGCCCAGCCACCCCATGGCATGCCTGAAAAACCACCACGCGGTGCAAAGGTTGACGGCAATCACTGATCGGACCATGGAGGAGCGTCGTGCTGTTCTCGCAGCGTATCTGATTACAACTGAGTGGGTTGATGTTTCTTTATTCCAGTACCTTCGTGCTTGAATCACCCGAGAAAGTGACTCACCCAAGACTTTGTAGAGTCGCGTCATTCCGAACGTACTGCTTCAACCGCCAGATAGATGGTTTGCGGTGGACTCCTCACTTGGAGGGATACCTGCATATCCTGGATGAGCAGCAAGAGGCTCCCCTCGACCATCTTTTAGTCACACTCGTCAGACTGAAACTTCTTGCCGACGAGGCCAACAAACCTTTGCTAGCGCCCATGCAACTGCCCGAACACTCAAGTCTTCTCCAGGCCTTTCAAGTACGATCGCTTCAAGCACGGATTGACCAAATCAAGGAGGCAGCCACAGTGGGCACAGAGTATGATGGTATGTACTTGTGAACTCGCCCATTGTCTTTAGGATGTGTACTTCTACCCTAACATTGCTTGCCTATGGAAAGATATCATTAGACTACATGTTCTCTCAACAGAGCTCGATATCAGTGAGGTTGGGCTATATCACTTCCAGCCGAAGAGGACTATCATCCCAGACACTCATCGACTAAGCATGCTTGCAAAGAGCCTACAGGCCGCCCGTTCGTGGCTCGATGTTTTTTTCAGCATGGAGCCCTCGACATCGGCCTCGGCCAGCTTCTTCATATGGTGCCAGATGTCACACGTGATCACTTCCCTGTACCGACTTTCGGTGATCGACGAGCCCGACTGGGACAGAGTATTGGTCCGGGACACCGTTGATTTGATGGATGTTATGGACCGGCTCATCCAGCGATTCGCTCGCGTGTCTGCAGACGCCAGTCTAATATCCGACCGCCCGGATGGACAGGACCCCTATGCCGCCGTGATAAAGTCCATCCGAACAATCAAAGTTGCGTGGGAAGCAACCGTGAGGCAAGCGGGCTCAATGGTGCCCCAGGTGGGAGACATCGAAGATCTGGACAGCTTCAGCAATGAATTTCTAGAGGGAATGAACGGTTGGATGTCCGACATGTTCGTATCATGGGAACCAATTGTTTTTGGCCAAGATACTAGTACATAGGTATCTATTTGCTTTTGGTGTTCTTTCGATGAGTTATCGAGTTGGCGCACCAGACCTAGATAGGTGATGAGCCTCCAGGTTCAGATCAATGAACGGGTTTCGTAAGCCAGTGCCACAGATTCATCTTCCCCTTACACGCGGTCTAAGATTTACCCGGTCAGCATGTTGTTAGCGTTGCGAATGCAAGGAAGCGTCACTGAGCATCGGTTTAGAAAAGGGGGATATTTCCCTTACAGCCCTCGAAGGCTCAGCATCGTGCCTGCCGCCGTCGTTGTGAAGAGGGCCGAGTCAGGAGGAAGGAGTTAGCTAGCCAGACAGCCACGCCCACTGCGCGCAATCACCTCGGTCCCGGGTAACCTTCTTCAGATTCGGCTGCCCTCGTCGCCTTTGCCGCTTTCGCTCTGCAACTCTCCCTCACCAACACCACCACCACCACCACATCGTTGTTGTCCACAGCGCGCGCGCGCCACGGCCCATAGGTTCAATTCTTGCCATTCAATTACAATGGAAATTGGTCTCGATTGGATGCACAACTGCGCCAGCCTTCGACGACTGATCAAGCGAGAGATGCGTGGATCAATGGTGGTGGTGGTGGTGGATTTCCACCTCCGACCCCCTGGCCCACCACCACACCGATGCGCACCCGGCCTGGTTCGTCTAATTCTCGGGATCCGAACTGTACTGAAAATTACCAACATTGGATGCACGACTGCTGCAGCCCCGGGCGAGCGGCCGATCGAGCGATGCGCGCAATTGAACATGGGAACACTGGTGGTGGTTGCGGGGCGAATCCCCGACCTTCCAGGTGTTGGCAGGTGAAGAGCTGATGCCTGAAGCCAGTTTTTCTGGCTTCAGGCAGAAACGCCAAGCACCTCGGTGTGGGTATGTGCTCGGTCAGCTTGGACCAGGAACTGGTTTGAGCGTCTCGTCGAAACAGTCGCGTGCCTGCAGGGAAGAGGCGCTAACACGCTATCGGGTAATTCTAGTGAGGCCGGGATAGTGTACCTAGTGTCGCATGCCAGGGAGAGAGATTGCCGCCCCCGCTACCCACTGTGTGCTCGCAACGTGCCCTTCTCCTTGCGAGTGTCCAGCGCTTCAGGACCGTGGGTGCATTGCGCTGAGCTCAGTTCTTCTAGGACGTCTCCGCCAATATCGCCTTACCAATCAGTCCTACATGCAGGTAGAAGGCCAGGGTTGCAAGGGTTTCACCGAGACGACAAACTGTGTGCCAAGACGTAGGACGATGGCTCTGCCACCTCGCCAAGACATCTCGGATCATCCACCGCCAAGTAGGTGGGGTGCAAAAGAACATCAGGCGCATCGAGCCCAACTGCAACTTGAAGTGTCACTGTCAACGCAGCAACCTTTCCCTACGTACAACCTGCGCCTACAAACGATGGAAGAACCCGCTGTCTGCTTGCTTTGCAACAACTTGGCCACGACAGAATGCCCAAAATGCGATGCGCTGCTCTACAGCTCCGAAGAATGCCTTCTCGCTGACGCGCCAAGCCACGGGCTCGTCTGCCCCACCTTTGCGTCCCTCCCACCGACGCCCAACAGCGAGGGCAAACATGTGCTGGGAGTCCTCTTCCCTGCCGACACGATCAAGCCGGAGCTTGTATGGGTTTCAGTCAGTGGTTTTGCCGACGAAGACACGGGAATTTCGTTCCAGGAGGCCGAGGTTGGGCCCTTCTTTGCCGGGGTCGGGACCCCACAATCGCTGCATTCCGAACGGAACCGCGTTCGGAACCGCGACACATGCAGCATGTTGGAGGTTTGGCACGCGGTGACGGGACCGGCCAATCCGTGCATCCAGTCGATAGCGACTGGCCTTGAAGGGCCATTTCACGATTGGAAAGGCCCGGTGCTCGTGCTGGCGATGACGCGACCCACGGGGTTCATGGTGGACCCGGGTGCATACCGGGACGCTCAGCTCCGCGACTTCCGGGATGCAATCGATTTTGTGCTGGACTATGGAAATGACTCCCACGGCCAACGTCTTCGCGAGGTTTTGGAAACGCTGGGTACGACTCGCGCTGAGCCCGAAGCGCCCTCTGGCACTGGCGAAAGCTCCACAGTGCACCCAGAACCCCCCGTTGGGAAGGAAGGTACTGTCATAATTGAGATGGAGGGATAGGGGTTGCCCAAACGACTTGTTGCAGAGATAGATGTCACGGAAAGGGCGGTTGACTTTGCAACCGTTGCTGCCGTTTCTGGACCTTAGGCAACTCGGAAGTTGGTGGTCGAGCGTCTGTCTCGAGGAGTAACGATGTGAGGGCGACCCACGATGATGTTACAAGTGCCGAGAACCTGAACGCAGCTGAGAAATAAATGTAGTGTTTGCAAAATCTGGCTGCAGTCTGCCCTGGCCATGAGAATGAGGCACCATAAGAATAACATTACTGCCACAAACATGATTCAATAGAGAGGTCAAACCGTAGTTGATGATGTCACCCCCGTAGAACACCAAAGTGGGGCATTTTCAGATACTATTGCTGCATGTGGTGGGTGGTATTCCGTGCGGTCAGTCTTCTGCAGCCCCCTCTCGGGCCACCTGATGGGGTGCTTGGGTGCTGGCCCAAGACTTTGATCCCCTGTAGCCAGTCCCTCCGTCGTCCACAACCCCCGACGCCATAGCTCTCGCTGCATGCGGGTACTGCTGGCGTGCCACACTGCATATGTACCTACCTGACTGATATTTGCCATGGGTCTACCGCATCAAATGTGAACAAGACTGATCCCCAAGAAGGGCCCCAGTCGCCCCCAACCTTTCTCTCACATGATGTTCACCGTGTCTCAAATAAACCAAGCCATTGTGCGTCTTGTGACACCAAAGCAACTGAACAGGCGTTAAAATAGCGAAAAGTCGCCGCCAATGCCTGTGTTGACAGCAACTTGGGCGCTGTATGCAGCGCAAGGGTTGCTAGCATGGGTCTTCTCGACAGTCATGTACTGGCACTTCTTCCACCCGCTGTCCAACGTCCCGGGGCCGGTGATGGCGGGCATGACACGGCTTTACATCTGGTATTGGAACGTGATGAGGGACGGGTAGCTGTAACGGCGCATTGAGGAGTTGCACAAGCGCTACGGGCCAGTGGTGCGCATCGGGCCCAACGAGGTGCACCTAGCCGATCCTGACAACTACGACAAGGTGTACAGCGTGGGCGGGCCATTCTACAAAGACCCTGTCTTCTACGAAGTGCTGCGCGCCGAGTGCACGTTCACCGCCATCAGCAACGAGGAGCATCGCCGGCGCCGAGGCCCGCTCAACCACTTTTTCTCGCGCCGTGCTGTTTTGGACCTCGAGGATATCGTGCAACAAAAGGCCGCCCGGCTGTGCCGGCGTGTGCGGGAATCCCTGGATGCCGGCACGCCCGCCGACCTCCGTGCCGGGCTGCGCGCTGCAGCATCGATGTGCTGACCGAGTACGCCTTTGCCGACTGCTGGGACCACCTGGCCGCCCCTGACTTCAATGCCTGGTTCTCTGACGCGGTTCGCGACACAGGTGTTATGTGGTCGAACTTCCAACAGTTTCCTCCCCTGTTGGCTGCCCTGCAGGCTCTTCCCGACGACTTCGCACGCAAGATGAGCCCTGCCATGAACGGCTGGATCGACTGCACCGTGCGCACAAGGGAGTACATTATCACCGTCCAGAGGAATTTTGCTGCCGGCATCAAACCCGAGCGCCGTACCATCTTCCATGAGCTCCTCGACCCCACAACAACCGAAGAGGAGACCCCCATCCCTCCGACTCTCGAGTCCCTGTCGGGGGAGGCCCTCAGCTTCTGCACTACCGCGGCGGACACAACCAGAAATGCTTTGGAGACATCGGCCTACTACGTTGTGTCGAACCCTCACATTTACCATGCCCTAGTCCAGGAATTGCGGCAGGCCTTCCCCGACCTAAGTTCCGAGTTAGACTACATTACCTTGGAAAAGCTACCTTACCTCACCGGCGTTGTGAAAGAGGGACAAAGGTGCGCTTTCGTCTCGCCAACTTATCTTTGAGCATGCAGGGGTGCTGACTCACTCCAGGTTGTCGTACGGCGTCATCAGCAGACTGCCTCG
>Ga0247760_1001557_pt1 | contig 20675 bp, 20 predicted proteins | sample UWRJL171409R4_FD_179936 | JGI IMG/M metagenome (GOLD analysis project Ga0247760, IMG submission 179936) | Plant litter microbial communities from Arlington Agricultural Research Station in Wisconsin, United States - UWRJ-L171-409R-4 | ecosystem: Environmental > Terrestrial > Plant litter >... | reverse complement strand
TGTGGAGATATAGGTAGTTGAATAGAGTAGTTTTTCATACCCCTGTTTATTACACATTGGTCGAAAACAGGGGTGGTCAAAAAGTGGGCCCCCGGACTTGCTCAAAACCGGCAGTCTCGCAGAGAACACGCACATTAGTATTGTCATCAACGACTTCCACGCGATTGTGAAGCCGCTTGCTCGACAGCCTGCCAGCAAATCCAATCACGAGATTGCGTTAAGGCACCTTGCCATACAAGGAAATGTCGCAGAAGTTGACTGGTATTCTCGAGACGTTGAGAGCAGACCCCAGGCGCTCGTCATGGAAGACGCTGAAAGTCGTCCTTCGCTCTATGTGAAAAAAGGGCGAGGTGACAGAGCTGGAGGATTGTTTGAGTAAATATTGCTCTGAGATCTTGGTCCGTCTGATTGCTATTCTCAGGTATGATCTAGAATATGCCCCAAGCCTTGTCGGCGTTATCTTAGCTGCTCTAACCCGGGTTGAATTCCAGTGAGCGACAGTTACCAATTCAGATTCAGTATCCGACTTCCAATCGCAGGTCTAGAAGCAGTCGCTGGTAGACCAACTTCGAAGGCTCCGGGATGACATCCTAGTATATGTCGAAGACACGTTGCGCCAGTTACCTGTACCAACTTACCCGAACTCCAAAGACGCCAGCATTGGTCAAGGTGCATTAGGGAGCAACAAGCCGTCCATCTCAGTGACCAGCGAGTTGCACCCAATGCAGGCAGTCAAGTAGAGCCTGGACGTCTTGCTGCGCTGTAAGACCGAGCCGTCGCCCGAAAATCCGAGTCCTGAAACAGCTCTATTTTACATCAAGGCCCGCCGTGGCCTAAGAGTTATCGCCGAAGTAGGCCCTGAACCAGATGAATCAATAATGCCCCCCTGCTCCATCTTAAACTCGGTAGTTGGCGGCACCCCATGACACACGTCAGGGCTAGCCGACTTCTCTTCCCAAGGAAGGAGAGCGAAGTGGTTAGTGGTGATGTTCAGCGGCAGCAGCAAGAAGTCAGAGACGCCTGCCTACCTATCTAACCCCCTAAAATCTTGCTGGTGGTCGTGGCATGACGTGTCCGCCATAATCTACCTGGGCGCCTGGATGTGCCGCGATGTTTTTGCTCCTAAATGAGGTAAGCAGCGAATTCCATTGAGATGGTGACTCAACCCAAGCGTCTGGGGCACACCCGATTCGACCTGCCCTGCATTCTGTGGTCGAAATAAGTCGGCGGGGAAGGCCACAGCTGACTGTCACGCCATCGTCCACGGCACGCCGTCCACTCAACGACGTCCATTCTCAGCCTCACACATTGCCGGCAGCTATGGCTGAACAACGTGATGGAGTGGTGCCACTTTTTTGTAATGTCCGTTCAGATGCGACTGGCCGATGTTGGAGGCTTCCGTCATTAAGTTTCAACTCGGCGGATTAAGGAGGTTCGTCGCTTCGCTGTCTCCCTCCCTTCCTATGAACTGACAGATCTTAGAAGATTATTTCACTTCTCAAAAATTAAACTCTCAATTGAAATACTCGCCATATATCACCGCCCGGTTGTCATCATGCCTATCGATGGCTCTGGGAACGACACGGTGGGCCGGACGTCGGGCTGGCCAGAGTCAGAATCTGCCACGTCCTTGGACAACCTCTACAATGCTCAGCCCGGGGCGATCGTGGCTGTGAAGGATGATATGTATGCTCCTTCCATCCATACATACATACTCAGTTATCACGGCGCAGCTAACATGATGTAGCCCAGAAAACGACTTTGCCTGGATGGATCTCATCGACGAGGGCAAGGCTTTCGGCTCGTCTTTCCCTGGCCTTATGCTGACAGTTCTTCTTGCCAGACAACTGCTACATGCCTCTCGAGTTATCGAATTCACGCCCAAGCAAGTCCCTCGACTTCGGAAATGACGGCTACACGGGCTCTCTGTCCACCTGGCAGGAGCTCCTCCAGATGACTGCCCCAGATCCTCAATGCGGCCTGGTGTTTGTTCGAGGCGACTTCCCTGACATCTCCGACTCCATTCTTGCGCGAGCACAGCGGAGAAATGGACGAGGGACTTTTGGAATGTCGGTCAAGGTACCGAACCCGGCCGAACCTGGAGGCGGCTGGGTCCAAGAAGCCACACCGGTCCAAGGCATGATCAACCTTCGCTGGCCTTGCACTCGCCTGCATTGGGTCCGCAATAGCACCGGTATAGGGGGAGAACACTTTGCCTCGTTCATCGTCTGCACATTCGTCAAGGACAATACCGTTTACCAGATCGGCCGCGTGGTTCCAATCCAGTTGACAAGGTCCGCGTCAGGCACCAACTCCATTGACACTAACCGCGAGGCCACAGATGACAAGGAGGAGCACCCGGTCACCTTCAAGGTGGATGTGGGAGGTAGCATCCGTTTTGGATGCCCCAGAACTGCTGCACGCCAGGATCACTCTGCATCATCCAAGGCTAGGGATCATTACACCTGCGATCCAGAGTATGAGCATTCCTCATACGTCCTTTCATGCATCAGCGAACTGCATGAGAAGAGGCTCGAAATGCGACTCTGGATCAATCGAAAACCTCAGAAGATCAAACGTCATAAATGCGAGCAAACGGAGCCAGGACCTGGCTGCAGGCCTGATGATCGCCCACCGCCGGTTGCATCCCTCCATGCGTTTAGCACTCAGAAGACCTTGCATCTGGACCGAGCGACCGTCATCGTGGCATCCTTTGCCCTTGTAGATAGGGATAATCCGGTCAACAAAGATCCTACCAAGGTCATCCACTACGAGGAAGTCCAGCGCTATTTGGGCGTGGCAGATTCCACTGGCCTCGCGTCCTATCGGCTCTGGTCAGCCATGCTGGAGTCTTCCTCCGGCCCAGATACTTTTGAACTCAACACGATCGGCCGAGCAGTTGAGGTCGTCATGGGCGTTGCATCATTGCCCGTGCCACACGGTCTCCGACGCGCGAAGACGCTACCGAGATTCTATGAACCAATCATTCACACCAAACAGCTGACAGGTCAGGCTTCTTGTCAAGGCAGCGGAGCTCATGAAGCATCCCCTCACACGGACCCTGAGTAACGGCCTTCCCGCTGAGAAGCGCGACTCCAAGTTGAAGCACTTCAACAGAATGCGAGTTCGCTACAGGAAGGGCATCGTTGACCGGATCAGAAATGTTTGCGTGTGGATCTTACAGCTGGGCCAGTTCATCTGGGATAGCAGGTTTCTTCAGGACGCAGAAGTTGGCATTCTTGCTTCTGAGGTGCTTCCCAGTCCTTCGGGCAGGCGCGAATGCAAGTCATCGGGACCTGTCCTGCATAGGAACCCGGCGGCCAGCATGTCATACCAGAAGTATTACTGCAGCGTCATTATCTGGTATGTGCAACGGAACCTACCCGAAGCCTTCAGCCTCGACAAAACCGACATTACGGCGGGTTCTCCACATTCGATGGTCCAGGAACATCTTTGGCGATACTTCGAAACCCAGCTTCTGGGCTATTTTGTCCGCTATAAGCTGCTGCAGAGCGCCAGCAAATCTCGACTAAAGGCCATAGATGATCCCGTTGGGTGCATTCTTCGGTGGTACCACTACTTCTCGCTACACAACCTCTGCATATCTCTACGGAAGAAGGACCAAGACCTCTTCGACTCCATCTGTAAGAAAATACGCTCGAAATGCAGCACTATGATTGCTGAGTTGAGAGACCGTGATAGCCAAAGGTACCGCGACGTGGAGGCTCCTACGGACGAGATGGGGGCTCTTAGCCATGATGTCGTCCTATGGCAAGTCAAAGCCGAAAAATCTATGCGCCTGTTTGAGCAGGGCCGGTTGAGCGGGCAGAATATCGGCCACGAGGCTGCCAACCTGGAGGGCGTAGGACCGGAACTTGGCATTGCAGAGACGGGCGGCATCACGGTGTTTGGGAGATCTTGCCTTGAGCTTGCTAGGGACCTTGTCAGGGCTCGAGAGCCAACGCGGAAGGTCAACCCAGGGAGATCACACATCTTGCGATGGGATTCGAAACAAGACATCAGATCAGCAAGGCCCCGTCCAGCACCTTGGGAGCTGAGCTGTCTGGCTCAACACCTCCCCCACAACCTCGATGCCGTGGACTCGGAGAAGCGTGACGCGTTGCTGGATCAGTGCAAGGAGTTCATGATATCCGACTACACTTTCATGGCATCCTGGGATAGCAGCAAGCCAACAACAGTTGGTCATTGGTGGAACTTCATCACATCTGCTGTTGTGTGCGGCAAGCTCCTGGCAGAGAAGACCGCCGCTCGCACCGCAGATTCGAGCCAGTGCCAAGAGAAGGATGCAACAAGCACGCCAGCGAAACTGCGAGAGGTTGAGCTTCTTGAGAAGATATACGCGTGTTGCCAGCATCAAACTAGTCGAACGATACCAGTAGGCTCGTCAGCTTCCTTCGACTGGAAACGGCACAAGCCAAAGATGCTCTACCACTCGGACGCTGCAGCTCGCTCCTTAAAAGACACGCCCGATGTGGACAAGGTGAAACAGCAAGCCGACGCCAAGCTTCGAAAGAATATTTGGCAGTTTTTGTGGTGCAACTGCATGCCAAACGCCGCGGAGACGTTACGTGTCATCGAACGCAAAACTGGGCCAAGCAAGCTCCACATCAGCTGCTTCGACTTCTTTTTAATGGCGGCCTCCAACGACTTGCCTGAGATTTCCGAGCCTGTTCCAAGCGGTCGCGCCGACGAAAAGTTCTAGAATCAGTGGGCGGAAGAAAGGGGGGCCGCAGGGGAGGCGGTGGAACCGAAGCAAAAGTCAAACCTGCTTCGGCTCTTCCGTCGTGACAGTCTCATCAAGGGACAACAGGAGAGCGCTATCAAGGGCACCAATCTCATGGATCTGTATCTCGTTGGGAACACCCGACCCATCGAACGATCTGTGTTAAAGAACTACCCCCTCCTTGGAGAAGGACGGAACGCGGCGCGGGAAATTCTCCTGAGTATGTATCAAGAGTCCTTGCTGACTAAGCTGAACAACAGTGTAAGTAGTCTTTTATCGTATGTGTTTTGTGGTTGCTGACGCACTTTCCCACCTTAGCTCGTTGATCAAGGGGTCAAATATCGAATAATGTCAGTTTTGAGCAACCAATATGGGGTGTGATATCACGCCTGGCACGCTAACGACGGGACAGCTTTGCGAGACATCTTTCTCCAGCTACATTGCAGTCAATGGTGTATCTTTGGCACCCTGATGCCATTGACACATTTGACGACCACCTAGGTGATGTTTCCAACTTCTATGATGCGACCGTCCAGTCTCTCACCGGCAGCGAGGATACATGGATCACCGGAATCACGCTCAAGCACTGGCGGCTCCTAGGCGACGACGAGGCAAAAGTACGTGAGGCGGAGAGAAACGTGGAATCCGACGAGAGGCTGCAGCGACTCAAGGATCGCAAAGCCATAGTGGAAAAGATGTGGGAAGAAAGTACAGCGGAGGAAAAGGCACGATGGGCTGAGAACAGCAGAAACTCCCCGCTCGGTCGAGACATGTACGACTACCGGTTCCCTCCTGACACAGTCCGCGACAGTCGCTCTGCCGAGGCACCATGGGGTCGGGATGCCGACCCAGCACATCGTCTTAGCACCATACACGAACTGGGGATATCGCTCATCATCACAGGCGACGAGACAGGCAAAAGCTGGACCTGCTCCATCATTTGCGAACTTTTTGATGAAAGCCAGGTTGCGAAGTACGCCAGCGAAGTGGCCCACACTTTACAAATGTTCATCCACCAGCAGGACACCGGACGGCAGTTGGCATTTCTCCTCCTGCTTGGTTACGTGTGTGAGAGACTGGCCGAGGAATGCGAGTGCTTCATGAAGGCTCTGGATGGAATCATGAGATATGATGTAAACAACTGTCATTTCTCTACCGAGCGTTTCGATACTGACATTTGGTGTAGCCGAAGGTCCTTCTCGTGGGAATGAAGTTTGGCCGGTCCGATCAAGCTGTTTCGTGCGACGAATCTGGGCTCATAAAATTTCCTTTTTCGTACCTCGCCCACGTGACGTTGCTCACCCCGGCTCAGGTCCGGCTCAGTCCCTGCTCAGGATTTGCTCAGGCTGGCTCACCTTTGCTCACCCTATTACCATTTTCAGCAAGCTGCGACGCAGTCTGCCAAATCACTTCAACTCTAGCCGAGGGGGCCCAGAACTGGTTCCATAAATAAAGATGGCCAAAATGTGTCCCACTTTAGAAGAGCTAGGGTTGTCCAACAGGAAGCGGGCGCTGTCTGTTTGTGGCAATACCATGACAACGATACCGTCCATAGTGTCCAAGTTTTGGGCCTAACATATACTAGTACATGTTGTGGGATGGCACCCTAGTCTAATCCCCAGGACAGTACGTAGTATCCTGGCACCAAAACTGGGATGGTATTTAACATACTAGTATACTCTATGGCACGGTATAGAATATACTGGCACCTAGAATATACTAGTACATAGTCTGGCCTAGAGTAATCTGCAACAAAAGAGCACACGACATAGATACCCTCCCCCCCACCACTGATCAGTTGCAATGATCCGCTAATTCTTTTCTCTCAATTCCAGCGAGTACACAACCCCAAAATCGACACCACGAATTTCTCTTCCCTTCTTTGGAACTGAGCAGTTGCCGCCTTGGCCTGAGCCAGCCTGAGCTAGCCTGAGCCAGACTGAGCGAGGGGGTTATTGTTCTAGGCTACTTCGGCTATAGTTGCTACAGTCTAAAATGGCGATGGAGTTACGAGGATGAGTCCTTGAGTTTTGGGACACCACTACCTAGCCGCGCTTCCCTTTACTCCAGTGACAAGAGAAAACCCCCCCTGTAATTTCAGCATGTCGATAAACTATGTATATCATATTCGCAGCCGGAAAGTATCACTATACAGTAGCCTACGACCCTATCACTGTCGCTGTCTTCATCGCTGTCAATCGTGTCTCGATCGCTATCTCAATCTACAATATTAATTACGGACATCGCGCCCGTAACTGCAACCCTACATCTCACCTCGATCAATTGAAGGACTCGCCCGTTTGGCCGGGTTGGTTTTGCAGTGCCCTAGCATAACCCCAGCTGCACAAATATCTCGCCACCTATTATCACTTTAGAATATCTAAATAGACTCTATTTCAACTACGCAAATATGTCACCGTTATTCCCTTTCGCTTGCTGGTAATCTTACACCGTACCAATAGCAATCTGTGGTCCATCTCGGGTCCGATCTCCGGTAGCACTTGTCATAATATCACACCAGGACCAACACGGACAAGGCAAGATCATTATGTGACGCGAGTTAGCACCAGGGGATTGTAACTCCCCCCAACAGCGCAGGTAGGACAAGGGGGATGCAGCACACCTGCGGGAATCCGGGAATAACTTGGGACAGCTCCTTCCAGTAGGCCAAGTGTCATCGGCATAGCAAGGCAAGACCGTTGTGGCAACCAGGGAAGCACACCGGGAGACAGCTCCTTCTAGCAGGCCAGTGACTGCCAAACGGTAGGAGGTGTCGACGGTAGTCGTAATCGCTGAAGCTCCAGGTTTATTTGCTTTCTCTCGCTTCCTCGCTTCTCCCAACTTCTCTTTCTTTTTTCCTTCATGCTTCGGTAATCGACACTACGACTTTTGAGAGAAACAAATCGACAACATGAAGTTCCAGGACTCCGGTCCTATCATTGCCATTTACGACCTGCTCTTTGACGCTGTCCGAGCACTTTTTCCTTCATGGTTCCTCGAGGCCTATCCCTTTTCAAAGGGTCCCAACTCTCTGACTGTGGTGCTGACTAGGCTTGACGATAAGGCTGGGGATATCGGCAGAGACATCCAATCGATTATGAATGTCGTTCAGGGTCCCGCCCCTGTGCCACAGGAGTCGATCGTCAAGCTCCTTTCTGATGTGAGGACAGAGATGCGGGATGCCTTCAGCAAGCTCCCAGAACCCGTTTCTGCCTTTCCCAAAGCCCCGGGAACAGGGATGCATGGGTCGCCCAGCGGCTAGCGGGGTAGTCGCTGATGTAGCCGCTGGCTAGGGGCGCCAGCCTTCCACCGCTCCCCGAGGAGTGGTGGGGGTCTCTCGCAAGAGAGGCACCCCCAGCGACCAGCTCGCACCTTATCGTGGTGCTGGGGTTCAGTACCCTTGACCGGGGAAGCCAAGACGAGCTGCTTCTGTGAGTCCCCCTTCTTGCATTCAATCTCGTGCTTCGTCGTCTCGTCAGAGGGCCCAGCTCCACTTGACTCGCTTCACAGGATTGCCTCCATGTTGATCCTCTTCCGCGAGCCGTTCTCCAGCCGCATTCCAACCGCCCTCCGACCGTCTTCGAGCCCTTCTGTCTCTCCCCTCCGTCCTCGGTTCCCCGCTACCGGCATCTATTGACAGATTTCCGCTCGAATCCCTTCCGACATACTCCCGGTCGCCGCCTGGGGACCTCTGGCGCAGTTCCTAGGCTCACAGCAAGGTTAACCAGTAATCATGGGACAACTTGGGGGTGGGATGCATGGGTGGACACAATGGCCATGATAAGCAGTTCGTAGCACAAAGACAAATGGAGTGCTCGTGGTATACTACATGCCTGTGGCTTGAGGTGTCCTGGACGTAGGCGCTGTGCAATCTAGGGTTTGTGGAGCATGTATCAAGCACCCGACACGACGCCATCCGGACCTCGGCTCCTGATCGATGATTCCCCCATCTCTCGCTTTCAAGTTCTGCTTATTGAGTTGCCACACAGTAAAACGAGCCTTTCAGAGTTCGCCGTGCCTCACATCGTTCCTCTCGCCCAGTCGCGATTCCTCGTTCCCGTTCCTGGACCTCCGAACCAACGCAGAGGAGGCAACCGCTGCGCCTTTCCCGCGCCCGAGTTACCCGACACCTAGATGACATGACAGCTATTCGAAAATACAGCTGTCTCCCTTGCAGGCGTAGAACCCAGGTATTCCTCCATCCACACTCTGTGCACCATCCCAGCCCCACACATGTCCTCTCTTCGTACCGATATTCTAGGAGACCCGGTTACAAGGTTGTACCATTCTAGATCGTGCGGGGATCGACACTCTCCAAGGTTATGCCACCGGGCGACTTCGATGGACCAATCCTCGCCTTCCATAGGCTCCCGTTGACTAGACTTTTGAGTCGTTCGTCTTGGGGAATCCCCCAAAGCAACACGTATCTGATAGTCGGTAAAACAAACGGCACACGACCGAATGTTCCCAGAGGTTGGATGGAAGGGTCTTGAGGATTCTTCGTCGCGGCATAGCTCAGGAATCATGGCGGCCCGAAGGTGACGGCACACTAGGGAGTCTTCGAAGTGTTCAATAAAGTTCCTCAGTGATTGCGCGTTTCCCTTTTTCCCATCGCTCCGAAACACCATGGTGCCATGGATATAGAGGTAATTGCTGATGATCTTGGCACTCGAAAAAATCGTGATAATGACACCATAGCAGGGTTCGCACATGCGTTGGGTCGCCTCAATGTCCTGTAAAGGCGGGCCGTGAAGAGCCCCGTAGAGATGGCGGTTCATGACAAGCCGGGCCCAGGAATATGTGAGGTCAGACCAAAAGTGCGACACGCATTTACTCATGACGGGCTCCATGTCACGAAGATTCCACCAGCATGGCCCGTGGTAGAACTTGTAGCCGAATTCCCGCGTCGCGCGCCATGGATGAAGGCAGGCGCAGCCGTGGCAAAAGTAGAGCCTTGGGATGTCTTGCTCGAGCCACTGAAGCAGTGTTGCTCTGGCGGGTGCGGATAGCTGGACCGATTTGGGGAAATGCTTGACGAAAAGCGCGCGGCAGGTTAGGGCAAACGCAATGACCGATTCTGGCGGAAGGTGCTCCAGGATCATGTCGACGAGCTCGGAGGGGATCTTCAGGGTGCACCGCTCCTGAGATGATAACCTCCGTCGGTATCCCGGAAGATGATACCGAAACCAGAGAAAAATGCGATCCATTTGTCGCGAAAAGGTTTAGTCAAGTGTATTGTAGGTGTTAAGAGATGTCGAAAGAAGATGGCAAGGAGAAGGAATCCCACAATTCAGTTCATCGCCCCCACTTTCGTGCGGAAACCCAATAACTGGCCCCACCTCGGCTGTCAGTGGCGCCATCGGCCAGCTGCTGAAGCGTATCGCGTCCAGGAGAGTTTGGGCTACCATAAGGATTTTGCTAGGGGGCATTCATACTTTGGTTATTCAAGCCGTTGCAGCCCACATCTTTCCACCCAATCCAAGGTGCAGTGTTTCTGACAGGTAGAGATGTATGTACTTCAGCTGCAGCAGAGCGCGGGTGTTACACGGTAAACCCCGCTCTCCACGATGATTGGCTACCTGCCATCATCGCCACGCTAGGATCCGTACTAAGCCGCCCAAATTGTTGGCACAAGGACCTTCGAGGCCTAGACAAATTGTTGTGTTGAGAATAGAATTGTTCAGCGCCCACAGGGCCACGAGCTGTTCCACGCAGTATCGGTCGCGTGACTCAGTCGCACCCGTGTCACAGCGGGGCCCACCAAACCCATAGGCCGTCCTCCTGGCGAAACGAGAAAATCCTCCTTTCGCTCACGTTCCCCAACTCAATAGTAACTATAAATGCTTTGCCGTCGCTCCTTCCTACGAATACAGACCCTCACTTTCTGACAGTTATCCTTAGCGATTGCGCGTCATCTGCTTTCCATCGATAGGAAATTGTAGCCGGGGGGGGACGGAAAAGGGGCCTCTGAGGCTGTGCGGCGGCGGCGTGGAGGATCACCCTGGCTCAGGGAAAATCAAGGGAAAGCCCAGGACAAATCAGCCACAGCTCACCCCAGCTCACCCCGACTCAGAACGACGAACGAAAAAGGAAATTTCGTGTGCCCAGATTCGTCGCAGACAACCAGGCTGTTTCAGTCTTGAAGCAGATGCTCTGGGGCTTCGAGGCGCTTCGTATCTTCAACGACAAGCTAAGTCAAGCGATTGATGTGGTGAACAGGGCAGAGATCAAGATGAACACCCTGTTGGAAACCGTACGTGACATCGGCACCTCTTATTAACTGCTAGAAGACTGACCTGTTCCGATCGATTCAGTCAAAGGCCGTCCGACACAAAGACATGATAAGCGGCGTCACCCAAGTCAAAGAGGAGTTTGAGAAACGACGTAGCCGACTAGCTAACACTTTCACGTCTCTCCAACTTCGCGTTGACCAAGGTATCAAACTGAGAGAGGGGGTAAGATCCCTGACCTGAACGGTGGCGAAAACAGAAGCTAACGTCCCGGACCAACAGATATCGTCAGTCCTGGGAGTTGAGCAAAACGAGAGTATCAGCAGGCTCACATGGCTCACTATCATCTATCTCGGCCCTGGCCTTCTCACGGTATGCAATCCAGCTTCGTGCCTCTCGCCGAAGAACACTGACGCCAGACAGGGCATCTTTGGCATGGGCCATAATGTAGTGCCCGAAAGAATGGAGCTGAAAGAATTCATGTGGATTCTCAGCGTCATGGTCATTGGGACGATCATCTTCGCGGCCCTGCTTCGGCTCATCATCAAGGGGATCAAGGCGATAGGGGAGCCCATCGTCCATTTTCTCAAAGACGTCTGGTATTTCCTTCGTGACCTCGTGGCGCCTATCTGGCGTCGGGTTCATGTTTCTAGTGGGGAGAAGAGACAGAAGGCGTCGGATGTGGAGGTTGCAGTGGGGAAGGCGGCGGGGAGGTAAGTTGGCGAGGGGGGCGTCCTAGAAGAGCGTGAGTGAGTCCACGCTAGGTGATGTAGGTGAGTGCCAATATTACCTATAAATTCTTAAAGCAAAAAAGGTGCGATCACATCATCCCAAGGCCGAGTGCCGAGGCACCAACTCCTAGCTATCGGCCTGCATTTCGGTACATACTCAGCCATTCAACGCTCGGCAAACTCTAGTTGAGAGGCTATTCACCATGGCCGCGGCGATCATCATGGTGCTCTTCTGCCTGGGTCGCGGATAAGCTGCACCCTCTGCTATGACCTGACATCATCCAGTTCTCGGAGCCGGGTCGGGATGCGGAGCGTGCTCCGGGGGTCAAGGGCATGCGCATGCAGATTTTTATGGTAGCAGTGGGGATCTTGTTTCCTTTTTTCAGCTTGGAATTTACACGTGGCGTAACATGAGAGGTGCACGTGAAGGCAGCGAATCTAAAGATGGGAAAGAACCGCAGGTTTACGTCCCGTGAGCATATCGGACAGGAGGTACAAGTCAATGGGAACGGCGAGTCTAACAAGCCAACTGCTTTTATCTACAATCTCACATGATCCCGTTTGTAGATACAAAAATGCTAAGCAAAACTTGACGACTATGGCACCAAATGGCAACTTGAAATCTAGCTTGAGTGCTCCTCAACCTTGGTTGAAGGAACCTTCTCAATATCGCCATCCTCGAGCTTGCGGTTCTGCACCTCTTGTAGAGCCTGCTCGGTGATCTTTGTGTGATATGTGGGGAAGTCAAGGGTGGCCACCTTGTTCTCGAAGATCTCATCGATCTCCTCCAAGGAACGGCCCTTGGTCTCGGGGAGGAAGAAGTAGTACCAGATGAGGCAGGCGATGCTAGAGCCAAACCAGATGTAGCCGTAGCGTCCGCCCTATAGTCTGTTAGTCACGGTTGATCAGACACGGATCGAAGGGATGCTTACCCAATTCATGTTCTCCGGGTTGATGAAGTACGGGGTGCAAAAGGAAACGAGCCAGATGATAAGCTGGCTGACAGCCTGAGTGGCACCAAACGACCAGGCTCGGAGCTTGGTGCTGACCAGCTCAGTGGACACGGGGCGAGTGGCGAGACCGGTGCCAAACGAGTACCAAATCAAGTGAAGCAGGCAGAATGTGATGATGCACTTGCTTTTGGTCTCGAAGCTAGCGCCGACGCTCTCGGTGGTTGAGACGGCCAAGCCGAGCATGAACAGGGCGTTGCCAACGGCAGAGATCATCAGGAAGGCGCGGCGGCCAAGAACGTGGCGCATCACGAACATGCCAACGTTGCAAGCAACGAGACCCAGACACGTGCTGATGACAAAGTAGTGGAAGACGTCCTGGACGGGAATGCCGGAGATGATCATGAAGTAGGTGGTGTAGGGGATGAGGAACCACGCGCCGGAACCTCCGCTGTCGGCCACGGCGGTACCCATGGCGAGGAGTGTGCGGCGCAAGTCGGTGCCCTTGAACATGTCAAGGGGCTTGACCGTCTTGGCAATCTTGCGCTCCTCCTCGATACCCTTAACCATCTCGGCGAACTCGAGCTCGAACTCAGACGGCTCGAGAGACGTACCACGGAGGGTCTGCAGAGACTCCCTGGCGGCATCCGGGCGGTCGCGGGTCAGGAGGTAGCGGGGCGATTCGGGGACGAATAACAGGGCGACGGCGAGAACGGCGGGCAGGACAAAGAGGATGCCGAGCGGGAGCTGGTAGCTGGACTTGTCGAAGCGGACCTGGGTGGCATTGGTGGTGGCGGCGGCAACAATGCTGCCAATGAGAATCCACTGGGTCGAGAGGCCAACCATAATGGCACGGAGGTGGGCCGGGGCGATCTCAGCGCAGTAGATGTTGGAGAAGGTCGTCAAGAAGCCGTTGCCCAGGCCCAATACGAAGCGGCCGACGTAGACGGCAGCCTTGTTCTCGCTGGGGATCTGGATGGCGACGCCAATGGCCACGAAGAGGCAGGCAACCCACAGGCCAGCCTTTCGGCCGAACTTGTCCGAGAAGACACCGGCCACGAGTGACGAGATGAGGGCGCCGAGGATGGGGAAGGTCGTGATGAGCTGCTGGAAAGTCGTCTGCACTGCGTTAGCGTCAAGATCTCGCAGCCGTCGCTTCCCGAATGCATGCTTACCTCGAGACCGTACCCGCCCGGGATGAACTGGTTAGGATACCCGAACACGGCGAGGAAGCCGGGGACGGCCTGTAGGGCGCCAACCACACCCGAATCGAGGCCGAACTCGAAGTTGGCCATGGAAATAATGCAGCATATCGCCAGGCACTTCCAGTTTGCCACCAGCGACGACGTCGTCAGCTTTGCGTCCGCCATGATGTGTGATCAACCTCGAAAGGAGCGCCGGAATCGGGGGGCGTGGGAAGCGGTGGACGTGGGGGACGAGACCGAGAGGATAGAGCCTTGACACGACTGCGGGTGCGCCATGGAAGAGCTGCCCGCTGCATCTTATAAGCGCGAAGTAAATGCCATCCTGCGAGAGCAAGCTCGCGCTCCGGAATGCGCCCGCTGCCGTCCATCCCGGTACGCCACGCGCATCGACGGGCAGAAGAAGTTCCAAGCGTGGTCGAATCCGAATCCCACGAAATTTCTCTCATGAACCCTGCTGGCCACTAGGGTGCTGCCGCGGGGACCAATGGACAGGCGTGGCCTTGCGTCGCAGCCAAGACATTCCGACGCAGCCCAGGCAGGGAAGGGTGCCTTCCGCGGGAAGTTGCGAGGCGCTTCCGGCAGGGGTTCGTTGTGCTCTCAGTGGACACCATACTTGCGCCCGCAGCAAATAATGGCTGCCGCCTGCAGAGGGGCGCACTCCCGATGCAACGCCTGTAACTAGAACACCGTGCGTCCTTCCACCTGCGTTGCTGGACATTCCGCGCCGCTTTCCCACCGCGAAAAGTCTCCGGGATGCACCAAGCGAGGGTCATGCAACCGGAGTTGTATTCGGTGCACCTGCTACGGCAGAGTTCTCAATGGCACTTTGCCTCTACGCAACAAGCTCTCTCCGAACAATCGGGACTGATCGATCCATCGATCAATATGCAGTCGAATGGATCGGGAAGCACACACGCGTGCAGCACGCCGCAGTGCGGAGAAACACGCCGGGGCTCCTCCCCCGGATTGCCTCAGAATGCCCCCAGAATAGCTTGCCTGGGGAGGATTGGAGGATTTTCCTCTGAGAAGCATCGTCAAACGGTGGCGCTGTGATATTTGACTCGGGCTCGAAATTTCGAAATTTCGAGCGAGAGCAACAACCCGGAGGAAGGAACACTCGACCCCAGAACTCGGTTTGTCAACAACCAGATATCCCAATCGGTCCTGGCGCCAACCCAGATGATGTTCACGGAAAAATACCCTGGACTCATAAACAGGGTGCTGATGCAACGCAGGGAATGTCCGTACAATGCTACGTTATCTCCCGTGTTCTCGGCTGATGCAAATGAGGACTTCTACGCTGACAGGTTATTTTCATCCGAATCTTACGACGGCTCAGTTTCTGGAAAGCAGTTCACAACGCTGATAATGCCAGTTTGATGCGGTGCTGATGCACCGTATCGATGCCCCCCCCGCCCCCGCCCCCCCATCCGCGACACTCAAGCCAAGCTTGTCCACAACGGTTCTTAGCGCTATCACATCACCTGGAGTACCGGGGGGCCGGCGTGCCTACCGTGCGCCATTTCCAAACGGGTTTGCCCCCTTTTTCAAGGAGTCAGGACGAACAAGCAGTCTTTCACTCCCTATCTACGCGTTGAGGAACTTCTCGTGGGAACCCCCATACCGCTGCCCGGACACAGGAAACACGTCAAGGATTTTCTGTATCTCGACAACCTCCTCGTCTGTCAACGCCGCAGGTTGACAATTCTCAGTGACACGGGCAACTCGGGTTGAGCCGGGAATGGGAATTGCCCCCTGTCGACACACCCAGCCAATCGCGACTTGGGCTGTTGTTACGCCCTTGCGCTTGGCGATGGCCTCCACTGCCTTAACCAGCTTGAAGTTCTCCTCAAAGACATCGGGCTGGAACCGCGGCAGCATGCGACGAAAGTCGTTCTGCGGGAGATCTTCGAGCTGGCGCAGCTCGCCTGTGAGCCATCCCCGACTGATGGGGCTGTAGGCCACCACCGGGACTCTGACTGTTGCGCATCAGCAGGGTACTTGTTAAACAAGACTGGTTCATAGACATACGTTCATGGCATGTATCAACCACTCCATTGAAGAGAGCATCCGTGGTGAACAGACTGAGCTCGATCTCGACAGCCGCAACAGGATGCACAGCGAATGCCTTGCGGATCGTGGCGGCGCTCACTTCACTCAAACCGATACCGCCGATCTTTCCCTCTCGGACAAGCTCCGCCAAGGCTTGAACGGATGTCTCGATGGGGATCTTCGGATCAACTCGAGCCAGTTCAAAGACATCGATGGTCTTTGCGCCACTGAGAACCCGAAAGGCTTCGTTGACGGATGCGCGGATACCCTCGGGACTTCCGTCTGGGCCGCCCCGCATGTCGTATGCGCCCTTGATGCTCAGGTAGACTTTCTCGGCATCCTCGGGGTATTGGTCAAAGTAGTATTTGATGAGATGCAGCGAGTTGGCCTCGGGGGTGCCGTAATGGATGCCCTGTTAGGTGTTAGTGGGGCGGGTGGGTGAGTGAGTGATGGTGGATTGCATCGGCCGACATGGATACCTGACACTTACACCGTTCCAAAAGTTCGCACCCTGCTCCAAGGCCGTCTTCATGACCTTCACTGCGACAGAGTACTCGACACGAGACCGTGGGTTTGTCAGGCCTGGGCGAGTGGTCAGCCCTCATTCTGCCTGAGTCGCAGCCGTTATGAGGCCGGATCGACAATTACTTACCCAGCATGCCAAACCCAACAGGACCAACATCCTTTCCACTGATGCTAGTGATGGCGGCTCTAGCTTCGTTTATCGTCATCGTTTCGGATGATGTGTGGGATTCTGTCTGTGCTGGAAAGTTTTCAATGGCGGTTGATCATTCACATCATGATCAATTGCTTCCCACACATCCACCATCAACTTAAATAACAGTCAACAAGACCATACTGACGGGCTCTGGCTGTATCACCGGCCCGTCAATTGGGATCGGCCGCAAAGACAAAGCCGGCTGCCGACGACTGACCTGCCAATCATATCGGGCCGTTGGGCACGCTGTCCGGAGGCTGAAAGACTAACCCCGTTAAATCCGACAACGGCCACGAGCTTGATTCAAGCATCGGACGTAGCGGACACAACATGTAGATTGGTCCTGAGACCCACGAGAGCAGTGAAAACCGCCAAGAGACTCATTGGGGTGATAGTTAGGTATGCAATAGACCAGCTCTATTCTTATCTCTGATATCCATGGGTTGGGGCGGTTGTTTCCTGCGACTCCTAAGCCTACTGAGCGGGCGTTCCCGCTGGACAACACAACCTAGTCAAATAGACCACGCTTATATGACATTGCCCTCCCATTAGTCGCTGGATTAGCCTCCAATACGAGCTTTGCAAAGACATCCTCCATGCCCTCCACCCCAGCGATGTATTTCGCCATCTCGTCAAGCAGCTCCTCCTCCTTGTTACTCTTGTCAAACCACTCCTCCCCGTATGGATCGCAGCTCTCCCCATCATCATCGTAATCCTCATACGCCACGGACTCCAGCCCCCCTCCTAGAAGCGATCTGAGCACGACGTCGACAGGGCGCCCTCTGCTTCCGCCTGCTGATAGCAGTGTTTCGCGCAATACCTCAAGCGGGCGCTTCCAGCTCCCATCCAGGATGGCGACATCGCACATGTTGACCGACTCCAGCTTGGTGCCCATTCCACGGAAGAAGCTCTCGAGGTCTTCTTGCCGGAGTGAAACGTCGTACAGGTTGAGCTTTCGGATGTGTGGCCAGTGCACCGAGGCCAGTACCGAGCCGAGATCGAACAATTTCTCCCCGGGAGTGAGGTTACTCCTAGACTCAAAAACGCTGAGCTTGAAGCCAGAAAAGTTGATATGGACTTGTTCCATAGAAGGACTGGAAATAAGGGCGGCAAGGTACTTGTCGGTGTATGCCTTTTTCTCCGGCGGGGGGTGTTGCGATGGCCTGCCGCTACCTGCAACATACACTCTTTGGACATTTCGAAAGGCTCTCCAGAGGCGACCCCATGCTGGCTGGTCCCCCTTCTGGTCGTAAGGACACAGCATGTCGAAATTGCTCTTCACGGGCAAGGTTGAGACTTTCACTTCCCGCAGCTCCTTTCCGCCTTCGTGAATCGCGATTGGCAATTCCCATAGAAGCTTGGCAGGCAGTAGCTCGGGTATTGGGTCTATGTTCTCGACCTCTCTCCATTCCTGTGGCATTACAAAGGCTTTGCGCACCATCTCCATGTCGTTGGCAAATACGGCCGAGACTTCGGCACCCGTCTTGCAGTAGACCGAATCAATAGGGCAATGCGTGTAATCGGCAAAAGCGAGTGCCCGCAAAGATGTGAGGCGGCACATTGAAGCAGCCAAAACTTTGACAAATGATCCATCCGTCAGCAGCCGGTATTGGTCTTCCTGCTTATGGCGGTACTCCTCGTGGCACTGGCTTAGAAACTCGTTGTAGCGGGTTTGTTGATCCTCGTCGTCTAGATCACCACTCCATATCCCCCATGCCATCCTCATATTGTCGATTATCGTCATAGAGTCCAATATTTTCTGCTCATCGTCGGTGGGGTAAAACGCAAACTCGGTGTAGTAAGTGCAACTGTCGTGCATCTTTTTCAACTTTTCCCATTGCAGCATCTTGTAGAGATGAAGGCTCTGGGCTAGTTCCCGCGGTCGGTATTCAACCTTGACCTGGACGATACGCACGCCGGCGGCGATTTTCGGATTCCTGGTGAGCATGTCGATGCGATGCAGCGACTCTGAGGCAATGTGAACGTCCAGGGCGTTTACTAGCAGTGGCGATGCGAGATCGTGGAACAAGCGACACACAAGCCGTGCGTTCTGGGCCGTCGCGAACTTCTCGGCGTCTTCAGAGCTGTCCGTATATGGCAGATCGATGATATCCACCGCTGATGGTTGGAAGTAGTCAAATATTTCGTGAAGAACATCCTCGGGAAGGTCGAGAATGTTTAAACATCGGAGATTGCGGATAGGAAGATCCATTGTCGCTTCTTGTCCTTGTCCTTGCTTGTGGTTGTGGAGGAGAGAAGTTCTCGGGACAGAACACGTCTTTCGCGATTATATTGATGGCCTTGGCTGTGCTGCGCCCCGCGGTTATGGTCCGGAATTTAAACGGAGCAGCCATGTGACTCCCGTCCGGCAGGATGGTAGGATCCTCGCGTAGCGAATACGAGGGTGCATCTGTAACAAAGCCCCCTCAATTGATGCATACCGAGTGGACAATGGTCTCAACCAACTTTCTTTCTCGCGTTTGACGAAACACCAAACCAAGCTCAAACTCACCTGCTACCCGATTTTCACCTCCTCGAAGGTGTAAAAGAGATCCTCCTCCAAATCGTACGCCTCCAACGGCCGTTTCAACTTCAGCTCAAGTATTGCAACACGCTCGTAGATAGTATCTTCCGGGCGAGCGCGGTACCAAACCATGATCCAACGAGTCGGGAGCAAATCAGTGGGTGGCTTGTCGTCGGACAGACCGCTCGTAAACCCAAGCACCAGGCCAACGAGGCGGCCCCGGCCCTGGATTGTCCCGAGATTTCCCACCCCTAGCCCACGCAGCCCATAAGTTACAAGAGCGTAAAAACTGACTTTGCCTGAGATGGCCATCTTGGCTTTGGGGCCCGCCTGGGTATCACCGTCAGAGGTTGCGTCGTCAGTGTTGATGACGAGATGCCATGCATCAAAAACCCAACCCGAGATCAGAAGAAATGGCATGTCTTTGTCGTTCAGCCTGTCCATCTCGTTGACATCGTTCGCCGGTCAGGGTACGATTAGTCCGTCTGGGAAAGCTAGTTGAATGTTCAGGCTGGGAATCTCGTTGAAGGAGTGGCGGACCTTTCTGACGAAGGGATATTCCTTCGCAAAGATGGGCCACTTGGGTCCGTCAACGAGTGCATCTGAGGAGTTTATCTTCCAGCCAAGCCAGCTCCAGCTTGGTGCACCGCATCTCCGCGTGACGAGGGAACATTTATCTCGGCTTCCGAAGGACCACAGGAGACCGTTAACCAGCCTAATTCCATCGCACTTATTCGACATTGGTAGACCGTACAGGAAGGTGTATCCCTTCACGTCCCTCGATAGCATTCGCTGAATGCCACGAAAGGCGTTGTGGATGTCCAAGTCAAAACTCACCTCCCTGCGCATATAGTTGTTTGCGTGTAGGGTCAACTGTTCCAGATGTCCCCAGTCCTTGGGCCATCTGTTTACATTGACGCCATAAATGCACTTCACGAATCCACGATGCAAGACGCAATCCTGAGTCCCGTGTGGCGTTTGGTGTGCGACGAACTCAGGAGTGAAAATGAGAAGCTGGCGAGAAAGAATGGCCTCTTGGTATGTCCATCCGCGTTTGTCACATGTTGAGGAGTGAATCGCAGCTTGTGCAGTCGTCGAAATCCAGCCGAGTAGGTGATACTGGTTGATTTTCATCACTTCTTGCCCCGGGATGATTCGGTGACATGCTCGAACCCCTGGTAGGCCGTGATCTAGACCGCTGCCAGCTGCCGCGATGATGGTCAAGGCTGACTTGATATACACTGCGTCCATCCTGTTGATCTGGGCCTGTCGGTGTTCTGGCGGTATGCAGTACCAGTCAACCCATAAATATCGAAACCCGAGGCGCACCGCGACAAGGATTGCGGTCTTGAACAACAGCCTGGTTGTCTGCGACGAATCTGGGCACATGGAATTTCCTTTTTTGTTCGTCATCCTGAGCTGGGGTGAGCTGTGGCTGATTTGTCCTGAGCTTCCCCTGATTCTTCGGGTGATCCCATACGCCGCCGCACAGCCTCAGAGGCCCATTTTTACCCCTCCCCC
>Ga0247760_1001556_pt1 | contig 20682 bp, 23 predicted proteins | sample UWRJL171409R4_FD_179936 | JGI IMG/M metagenome (GOLD analysis project Ga0247760, IMG submission 179936) | Plant litter microbial communities from Arlington Agricultural Research Station in Wisconsin, United States - UWRJ-L171-409R-4 | ecosystem: Environmental > Terrestrial > Plant litter >... | reverse complement strand
CTCTCTTTTGTATTTAGTCTGGGAGCTTCGCTCCCACCCTTTCTACCTAATCAAGTCACTTTGCAACTGCACTTCCGCTGCTCCCATGAGCTCCGTACCCTCAGTGAAACGTTCCACATTATTCGTTTGGATGAAACCTTTACTTGTGTTGTTAGATAGTTTATGATGGAATGTTTTGTGGAGAATAGGAAAGGAAGGCAACGTCTCTTTATACTAGAACCAACATCTTATTTACACTATGAACCCTAAACCCACCCTTACGTGGGTAGTTGTATTGGCACGCTTACAGGGGCTTGGGTTAAAAGGAAGATGTCTCCTCTCCGTGGACCACTAGGTTATTAGAAAGCTCACATTCTTAGGTTTTTGTGACGGGAAGGCCTGGGTTTACAACATTTCAGGTATTAACTCTATTTTGAAGTGCCTATTTAGAATGTATGTATGCCTCTTGAGATACAGGGAGGCATTTTCAGAATGCAAAAACGCCTTCTTACTTAAGCATAAAGAGAGGATCTTTAAATGTAGGAAGGCCTTTTTAGAATACAAGAAGGCCCTGTTGAAAAAGGAGATAGCCTGTTATGATTAAAGTTAAGACAATAGGTAATCTTAACAGCTAGAAGCTTAGAATACACTACTAAGCTCACCTATATGTGAAGACGGATGCCCTGCCCGAAAGTTTTAGTTGGGTCATCTGGTTTTTCAGAAGCAGACAAGCGAAGCGATGAGGCAGTACTGAACTCGCCTGCCTGTTTGTTAGGATGGGGCTTTTCTATATAAGAGTGCATTTGTATATCTCCTCCAGACACGGATGAAAATGTTCTTCATTGGGTTGTTGTTGTGCAAACGGAAGGGTCGGGGGTTCCTCGGGGTCAGGGTGTTATACTGTGGGCAGAAATATGTCCCACTGTTGACGAATGACCTCTGCTAGGAAAAGGACGGCGATTTGCAGCTCGCGATTAAAGTCTTATTTTTGCATTGTCGCTGCCTTCCGTGTCTCGGGCGAAAAATGAGGGGTTGTTGACAAAGAGGGAGCGATTGGAGGAGATAGTTGGCCCTACTTTGGAAGGGTTGCCTCCATCATGACAGTTTAATTGAGACACCAAAGTTTTGGAGGCGGGTTCTGCTATCAAAACGAAAGCAAAAACATTAACAAAAGTCATTAGGGGCTTTAGTGACGAATGCAAGTAAAACTGCTTAATTTAAAGCAAGTCGAGCAATTATCCGTGGCTCTCACCTTCAGTCGCTGCTGGTAAAAGAGATTTTAATGTGTGGATCGGCGTTTTTGGTGTCTCAATTATTTTGGCACGGGGGAGGTTGCTTCAGCGCTCGACGCACATTTCTTTTGCAAACGAACGCCTTTCCCCTGCTTTTCCCACTGGCACCGTTTGTCAAATTCTTCTCATCTGCTCCCACATCTTCTAGCAGACCCATCAAGTTCCTGCTGTTCCTCAATTTTAGCACCACACACCATGGAGAAACGCAGAGGCACGCAAATCCGCATGCCGAACGAGGTGCTCGCGGGCATCGTGCAGGCGCTGGGCTACGAAGCGTGCATTCAGCAAGGCCGCCACGAAGAACCCATTGTCGAAGATCAAGCTATCGCGATGCAAACAATCCGCAGCTTGTGCCAAACTTCGCGACAGCTCCTCACGCTCGGATTGATGCCGAATCTGCAGCACATTGTCGTCGTAGTTCTGGAGTCGAGCTACCGCCCGGCCCATTGGCTTGCCCCCGCCGACTGCAGGTGGCGGTTCCCCAAGCTGCTCGCTCTGGAGCTCATTGGTTTCGAGCATTCCCCATGGGTCACGAGTCGCCTCCCTGCTCCGAAAGCGGGGTCTTCACCGCTGCTTTCCACTCTTAGCGTGAGAGAGGCGTACATCTACCAACTGTAATCACCCCAGCCGACTATCAACCTCGCGGCCAACAAGATGTACGCATCATGCAGGATCTCATCTACGACGTGGAACACAAACGTCAGTACGAAATCCACGATCGCTGCTGTGTTCAACGCGGGTACACCGTCGCCTGTATGATAGCGTACCTTGAGGAGTCCCACAACCTTCTGCTGATGTTGGACAGGGGGGAGATCATAATGGAGGCGTACGCTGAGAGGCAGATGCAGAGAACGCATGACACCTTCTTTGATTATCTCGCCGGCACCAGCCTACGCCCTCGACTGGCCCTCTTCCAGGACGTCATTAAAGCCGCCACGTCATACTGGCAGCTCTCCAAGTCCCTGCGACACCTCCACGTCGACATGCGAGGGATCACCCGCTCTCGTCCCGACAAGGAGTTTCTCCCACTGGCCTTAAAGCGCCTAACGTCACTTGAGACCCTCGTTCTCAACACCAGCGCCCTTCCACTGTTGTCAGCTGAAGAGGCACGGAAGGCTTACAGTGACGCACTTCCCCCTTTGCTAAAAAAACATTTGAATCGTTGACAACCTCCGCGATGTGAGCGCAGATAAAATTGACATGGAGGGTGTTGGTCCAGATGTCGTGATGGACAGCATGCAGGGGCTGGGCGATGCGCTTGCCGATGGGGAGCTACCGAACTTGAGGGTGGTGGAGTTCGACCAGGGGGAGATGAAGTGGGAAGATGAAGGGGCCGCGGGGCTGTTTGATGGGGTCGGGGTTGAGTTCCGCGTGGGGGACGCCCGTGAGCGGTACTGGTGGTGGCATGATCGAGAGACGGAGACGGTGGCTGTTGGTGATGAGATGTCGTTTCTCCGCAGGTTGCACCCCTGGACTGCCCTAGTATGAAGTCATGTCTTCATTGAGGTGAATTCTGATTGATATAGAAACGTATATGGCGAATAGCAAAAGTATGGTGTCCAAGCCGCCAAATTCTAACTTTGAACTCTGAACCCGCTGTTTCATTCGTTCTCACAAATTGGTTTCCCTTTTCGCAATGTATAATTTCTCCAGTCTGCATACAAACCAGCTGGTCTTCCTCCCGATCGTTTTCCCTTCCACGCACCCTCTTCGCAAGATCAAAAGTCCTCCAACCTATACACACTGTACGAAGGCTCCTCATACGGATGCGCTCTGCACAAGGCAATGTTAGCCAACCGCGTTTCTACACAGTGATCTAGCTGGAGCTAGGGAAAAAAAACCTCAACACACGTTTTGAGCGCCGCGACCGCCTTCCTCGCCACGTCCTCGCCCACACAGAGTGTCTCAACTCGCGCCTCCTGCACAGTCTCCAGCTCTCCTGGCTTTCCAAGATGCGGGTTTGCAGCCGCCCCGGGGCGGAACTGGCCCGTCCCAATGACCGTCCAACAGCACTCGGTGTATTCTCCCGCGCCGGGGTAGCGCCCAGCGCCTGCGGAAAAGATCGCCGTCTTACATGATTCCAGAGCAGCTACCGGAACGTTAAAGACGAGGCGGAAGCGAGCTGCAGCGGTTGCCATCTTGAAATTTTGGTTCGGTTAAGGATGTTAAACAGAAAAGGATCGGATTTCGATGTGGAAGAAGGATTTGGGACTTCCCCGCAAACCGAGGAGAAACCCCGCACTTCTAACCAACAGCAGATGCAAATTGGGGTTATGATTAACCCCTTCCGTAACATAACGTCTACAATGATAATCAGCTTTTTGGAACATCAACAAGACGATCAATGTTCTGTCTTTGTCCGGGATTCTCACCCACCCCATCGTGTTTGCTGAGCACTACAACGAAGCCTGCTTCTGCAACTCAACGGTGGATTCAGACGAAGGGAGGAGCGCTCTGACGCAAGTGTGGCAGACGGTCTTGGGAACCGTACGAAAAACTCAGCCCCAAGTCCCGTTCAAGGCCACGGTACTCACGGCTCGTAGTGTCCTTCTCGTTTAGACTAGGTGAGAAAGGTGACTTAGCTGATGAGATCTCGCTGGTGCGCAACTTCGTTGCGTATTTGAAGCTCGTACTCGACAAAGAATCGTTCCGAACATACATATCGTCAGAGATGTCGAGGGAATATGGAGTTGTGGCCCAGCTCTCGACTGTCAGATCATACGGCGTAACTTGGGTCGCCATACTACAGGACATTGTGCCTCTCCTGACAATAGAGCCGTCTTCTTCGGTCATTGAAAATATAACCAGAGCGCGAGAGCTCGCTCCCTGACTTTGCCGAGGCAATAGGTAATTATTCACTGTCTGGTTTGGAAGGCGCAAGGCTCTGACTCAGATGTTGAAGATGACCCGAATTAACATTTGGCCAGGCTGTCCGCGCTATTCCACCTTTTGGGCAATGGGGTCAGGTCACAGGTTACATGGCAACACATTGACCTTCCTTTCCGTGCCTCGCCCTTGAGTCCCTATCAGCGCGCTGGAAAATCCCCAACCCCAGCTTGACGGCGGTTTCAAACACGGACCGCAGTCCCTGCTGGGTCAAGGCCGAACACTCGACGTAAGCGTCAGCGCGGATCGCCTCGGCCGTGGCAAGACCTTGAACACAAGACACTGGTGCCATTATCTGCTGCTTGAGCTTTTTAGCCACGTCACTGTCTCCGCGAAGGTCCTCCATCAGACCGACAAGCAGAATACGTGCGTCGGGTGCATGATGCCGAGCCTCGGGTGCCCACTTCTCCCTGACGTTGGCCAACGAGACGGGTGAGCCGATGGAGAAACTGACGATGAACACGTCCGTCTGCGGATATGAGAGCGGCTGCAGCCGATCGTAATCTTTTTGGCCTGCCGTATCGAAAAGGCCGAGAAGCACGGTGCCGTGGTCGTAATTCGTTGTGACAGTGTAGTTATCGAAGACCGTTGGAATGTACTCTCTCGGGAATCGATTTGTGGTGTAAGACATTAGAAAACAGGTTTTCCCGCATGCCCCCTCCCCAATCGTCACAATCTTGACGACGGCTGTATTCCCTTCGTTGTTTCGAAGCTGTCGGGCTGGTCGAGCCACGCCACATATCCGGCTTGCGGGTTCGGGTCCTTGGCTTGGAGTTGTTTACCCGGGAGAGCGATCTTACTCTTGAGATTGGACGAGGATGGGTCATTTGGATTGGCTTCAATCCTCAAGCTCTGCATTGACTGCTGTATGGTTTGCTCTCTATTCGTAAAATCAGTATTGTCGTAAAGATTTGCGGAGAGTGGGACTGCTTTGGTTGCGCTAACGAACCTTTTCTTTGCACCCTCTACATCTCGAGCCAAGGTCGGGGCGGAAATCTCCCAGGGGTGCGGCTCGGCCTCTGAAGCATCAGCCTCAAGAGAATCCAAGGACCCGCCATGTTCAGCCGCGAGTTCCAGGGCGGTTTTGTAGCTCCACAAGCAGTCCATCGCGTCTTGTACTCGCTCGACAGCAGTACGTGTCGCATCGGCTCTGACTATGTCCAGTGTGAACCTGCCTAGCGTGGGGACAACGTAGCCGGAGTAGAACTGAGTATCTACTGTGGAACTGATCAAATTGGCGTACCTATCCGCAAGTTCCATCAGGATTCCTGCTTGTCGTATCAGGAATGAAAGGCACTCCGAGAGCGGCACTGGCTATGTGGCAACCTACCAGTGTCCATGTTCAACAGCTCCCCTAGTTGGAAAAGTTTTGCCGCCAACCTCACAAGCCCAACAGCGATTGTCGTTGTCACACCCGTCGGCGGAGTGGACGGGGACAGGCTGCATTTGATGCCGGCGAGTGCAATATTCCAGCTCTCCATCATGGTAAGACAGTCCTTCATTCCCAGGGCGCACTCAATCATGTCACCCGCAGGGAGATTTCGGATAGAAGGTGAGGCGATAATCAATGACAATGCCCCGGCGGACGCCTCAGCGAGGTCTTGAAGCGGCAGGGCCGCTTCCCTTCCTTGCGACTCGTTGCCCTGACCGCTGGGCTGCGTTACACGCCGCGAGAGACGACCTATTGTTGTTTTCGCGGCGCCGTTGAGATAACCGTTCGAGCTTTCAGGTCGTGTTGCTTAGCGCAGTGAAGTTGATGCAGTGTCGGACAACAGGTTCAAGTTCCAGGCTCGGACTTGCAGCGAGATTGGTGTGAAAAGACCGGGGCAGGCACCGCGAAAGACATGTTGCCTCTGCGGTTTCCCCATTCGCTCAACGACCCGAGTTCCGATAAGATGCAGGGAGAAGCGGGTTTCCATTTCATCACACTGCACAACCCGGCTTGCACGGGCTCGCTCCTGCATGTTTTCTGTTTTGGTCAACCAATTAACCCGGGAAGCACATCCACGACGCTACGGTGAGACTCGATGCCCAAAAATACACCCTGGTACTTTGGCGACGGGCTTGGGAGACGAAGGCATCGGCGAAGAAGCCAACCGGCGGGACCATCGAGAATGGGTACCGTCTTCTATGGGGCGAAGAAGGGTATCCAATGGTGATCAAGTCGCTTGCCCAGCTCAATTTGTACTTCGGCGAGGCGTTCCGAGCCCTGAAGTCAATCGACCCGGAAAGCTTTGAGCCTCTCCCGTCTGGACTCGGCGGTGACGAGCAGGTCCCATCCGAAAACCCACACATGGGAAAGGGCGGCACTTCAAAGCATCTGATGCTGCCCAGCCCCGGCAGCTCAGAGGGTGACAGCACTAGTACCAAAGAGCGTTCAAGTTGGTATCGACGTCTATCACCTTCGGGGCCACGTGCCATTTGGAGACGGAAGAGCGTATCGCCGGCACTCACGCCCCCTGAGGGACTCCTCTCACCTGAAGAGAAAGCCCGGTTAGCGCGAGAGGCGTTGCAGCAAAAACTTAGCCCCGGCACAAAGTTCAAATGGTCTGTGTCTCTCAAAGGAAAAATACGGGGGCTGATCGCGGATATTGACGACTGGCTCCACGCGAGTCAGTGTGAAAATGAGGCTAGTACTGTCAACAGCTCGACGCCGAGCCATACCAGACCCAGTCCCAGCAACATTCGGGCCGCGGCAAGAGCGCTGTACTCTGCCCTGCGCAACAACCCATCAGGCCACGGCTTAGACTTCAAGCTCGAGAAAGAGCGTACCGACTCGGTCTACTTTGAGCAACTAGTGGGGCCATTGGAATATCTCGGCTCATCGGACTGGTTCCTCAAGTTCCCATTGCTCGTGTCTAGCAACCGAGATGGTCGCGAGCCCATACTTCTGGCCGCAGAGGCCATCTACTCCTCGTCGTCCTCGACCATGGAGACCCCGCCGCCGCTCGACAAAATGACTGCCTTCGATGACATTGTCAAATCTCTGGAAGCGCGATCCCCTAACCACCCGGACTCGTCTCAACGATCCCTACTCTTCCGCAACCAGCACACCACCATCATCATCCACGGGGGCCCTAGTTCACTGACAACGGGCGACACGATGCCGGGAGCGAAATACATGCGCTGCAGCTTCGCCGACATGCTCAGTGCCGAGAAACAGCAGGACGTAACCTCCATCGTGGCACTGTGGAAGCGGCGACAGCTGGCATGCATCATCTCCATCTCGGTGCTGCACCTCTATGAGACCGGCTGGATCTCAGAGCGCCTCGAGACAAGCGACTTTCACTTCTTTGGCCCCCCCGACAGCCAGTATCTCGAGTCCACCCAGATCGCGCCGTACATCTCGGCTTCGTCTGCGACAACTATGAGCGACGACACCAAATCGACCGAGAAAGTTATCCCCACACAGCCTGGCGCCGCCGATGCCAGTACGCCTGTATCAACCAGCAACGATACAACACCATTCGACTACCTCCTCCAAAAAAGCCAAGTCCCTTCCAACATCCTCGGATCAAAGCGCGACGAGCGACTAGCCACGCTCTTTCACAAACTCGGCATCGTGCTCTTCGAGCTGGGCCGCGGGGACCACTATCGCAACATATTCCGATGGAAAGTACTCCTCGACGAGCGCGCGGTGCTCGGGGAGATTGAAAAGATCCAGTTCGGAAGGCCACACGTGATCTGGTCAAGACATGTCTGACGGGGAACCTACTCGCGGCCAGCGAGGTGGGTAGTATCGACGCGCAGTTTAACCGTGCGGTGATTGAGAAGTGAGTGCGATATTTCCATCAATATTTCTGATGACCATCTGGAATGTCTGAGCTGCCGAGGAGCCAGTGTTAATAACACTTCTTTTACGTTGCAGGTTGACTCGGCTGGAACAGCATTTTAGCGACATTGTCAAAGGGGAGGTGTGAAATGTGAAAACGGAACATTTAAACTTGCTATTCTAGGTCCTAGATTCACCGCCGATAATACTTGTACATTACTCGAAGTATACCAATTATTTATACAACAAAATCTCTGTGTTTCTATTACTATTCACTATCAGAGCCTTCGCCGACCAAATCTCCACTCCGAGTCTTTATCCTGATTCCCCATCCCAGCCTGGACGTGTCGGGTGATTGCTGGACGGTGTCGTAATGACACATTCCTGAATCGGACATCGATCTATTGATGGTCCTACTTAAACCGCAGAAGAATTCTGGCCAGATTCTTCCAACGCGGTGACATGGTCGTCTAGGAGCGCGATCATCTCATCAGCCAGCGGCTGTTCCCTGGGGTAGAGATGCTCCCTCTGCGCACGGAGCAACTCAGCGGGAGTACAATCAACGACACCGTCCTTGCCGTGATATGTTCCTTTGATCCTCGGGTTGGCCCTGGCAGTTTCGACAAAGAAGCGCAAGAACTCGACAGCATTTCGGGTCATTGGATAATTGTAATCGGTGAGCCCGAAATTACGATGGCGGTCGGCTCCGCTGTACCGTTTACAGAGTCTGAATAAGGCTTTATCGAATCTGCAACCTGGGCACGGCGCGTTGATGTCGGCGCCGGCATCTATCAATCGCAGCACGGTACCACGCACGGCATCGTTGACTTTTTTTGGGATATCGCCTTTGGCGGCCATGTAGTGATATAGAAGGCCGTCGATGTTGCCTTGAAATTTTCCAGCCGCAGCAGCGATGACGGCGGTCAACAAGTCTTGCCAGGCGTCGAGTATATTGGGCTCGGAGGGGAGATTGCTGTCATACTTCGCCAGTACTCGCCCGACCTCTTTCCCGAGATCGCCGCGTTGAATCATTAGTTTGACAGCTGTTGCAAAGCGCCCGCTAGTAGCAAGGTGGCGTGCAGACCACTTGTTAAGCAGGAGCTGCCAGGTCGGAGGTAGTACATCCACAGGAACCCCTCTCAGCCGGATCGAAGTATGGCCGAGGGTCATGACGTCAGAATATGCCGGCGGGATATCTTGAGCTGGATTGGGCAAGGCTCCGTTGTCGAGAAGGTACTGCAGGCCCCATGTAGCATCCTGACCATCGCCACCCTCGCCGTTATCCTTCCAGATCTCCACCTTCTCCAGATACACAGTCAACGGAGTGACCAAACACATCCCGGCTTCAAACGGCACGTATAACACGGCGAGGTTGATATCTGCGCCGGCGAGGAGGCACCGATCTACCTGGTCGACACAAACGCGCCCGTCTGTCCCGGTAGCCATCGCGGCTACCGCAGCAAGAATAGGAACGCGCAGAGGAAGTCCCCGTGGGTAAGGCTCGACAGGCTTTGTGGTATGCACATTGTTGATATCAGCGCCTCTCTCGAGGAGGAGGTCAAACAGGTCCCATCGACGTGACAAGATGGCAGCTGAGAGCGGGGAGATAGTTTGTGTCTTGGTCTGGGCGTGCCTGAGGACGTAGTTGGGGTTTGCGCCACTATCGAGAAGCATGCGCACAACCTTTAGAGAAGGCAGATTGGCGTGCTCCGGTTCCTTGCCCTTGTGGGGACCAAGAGCTTGGAGAAGGGTGTAGTTGCGCAGCTCTTGGCTGAGCTGATTGATCAGACCAGCGCGAAGGAAGGGCTCCAACAGCGCGACGTGGTGTGCGGGCTGGCACAGTTGCTTGACGAGCGCAAGATTGGTGCCGGACTTGGCTTGGGTTTCGCCGACCTGCGCACCAAGCTGAAGCAGGAGGCTGAATGTCTCGATGCGCCGATGTTTGGCTGCCAGGTGGAGCGTCAACGTGGTGAAGGGAAGACCTGTGCGCCCGGGATCTGGAAGGGAGACGGTGTTGATATCTGCCCCGTACGAGATAGCGATTCGGACGAGACTATCGAGGCCATTTTCGCATGCCCATTTCATTGTCCGCGACCGCTGCTCCTCTGTTGCGAATAGGACGGGCGCGAGACGTGCGCACATGCGCTTGCTGCACGTGCTGAGACGTGCCAGTTCCTCGAATGGCAGGTCATCGATTACCAGGTCGAACATCTCCTGCACCAGCAGCTCGATTGCAGATAGCGAAGATTCCGACATCGTGGCGCGTTTTCCCGTTGGAAGTGAGGTGTTGTGGGAAGGAAGTTGGAGAGAGTGGGACGTTGATTTTGGGCGGTCGGGTAATTGAGGTAGGCACTTATTTGGCCTCCCAAGGAAGGTGGTACCAGCAGGTTGAAGGATGTTGGTCTAGCCTGAGGCTGACACAACCCGACTGTGCAAGTTATTCCTTCCATTTGTTCGTTAATGGCAAACAACTCAATCCAGACCGCAAGAGGATTTGACCAAAATGCATCATCAATCCTTTGTGACACAACCCCTTGCATCTGTTCATTCCAGACGCCGCCACTACCAACGACACAGTTGGTCTCTTCACTCAAATACAAACGCATTTATCGTCAAATTGGGCGGGGCCTTTGCCACTGCTCGCTGACGTTCGAGGGAAGCGAGCAGCCCGCGGCAGGCGCCCCACCGGAGGTGCCGCCGGAGGCAATCGAAAGAAAGAAAGAAAGAGGCGCCCCCGCGGAAGTTCACATTAAGGCTTTCAAGATGAGAATGTCTATTTGCACTATGACTGTGGTCTATTTGCACTATGACCCCACACCCACCAACCACAAAACCACACAACCATCACTATCATCACCATCACCATCACGCGCATTCGTAGTTATTACTCCTAGGGTAGGCAGTTGATTTATACAATATTATTACCTGGGCTGACTGGGTGCTCAGATTGCCAGAAACAGCCCGCCACGCTATAGTGCCTTAAACTCTAATCCCGGAAGTCGATTCTGACGCTAATGCCGCTGGTGGTAATTATCAACGCGGAGAATAAGGGCAAACAGAACAGAGACGCTAAAACAGCTTCCGAATCCAGGGGGTTTAATTCTACGCGCTCAGTTAGAATGTGGCCGCACTTGCGACCGTGGCTACGATGCGGCGGGCATTCTGGTACAGGCGAAACCCTCCCCCTTCTCTCCCCAACCCACCCCCTAAAACCTACTCCCCGACCAAACCGGCTCCGCATTCAGACTACTCATCAGCAGCTCCCCATCCGGAAAAACATCCGACCCCCTCTTATTCTTCGGCTTCAGCATACAACTCCGATGCTTGCTCGCGGCCCCTCTATAAACATCCATCTTATCCTTCATACCCTTCCCCAACTTCCCAATATCCTCTGACTTCATCGCCCGCGCCACGCTCGCCGCCAGTGGGCGTCCTCGCGCGCAATGCCGGTGGCCTTGAGGAGCTCAGCGTAGAATTCGGTTTCCTTTTCGGGGCGGGGCTTCCAGTAGGTCGCGGGGAACATGCCGCGGAAGTCTTTGTACTCGTAGTTGCGCAGCGACTGGTTGGGCGGGCAGGGCTGCGAGATGTTGAGCTAGGTGTTGGTGGTGTCGCAGAACAGGATGGGGTCGTTGCCCTGCGGGCTGTCGCACACGGGCCGCCAGTCCTTGCAGACGTCGTTGGAGCAGCGCTGGCAGGCGCGCGGGGTCGAGCAGGTGTAGCAGCAGTCGATGGACTCGGTGATCTCGCAGGTGAAGTAGGTCTCGCCGTAGGCGTAGACGTACTCACGCACGGCCTTGGTTGAGCCCTGCACGACGACGTCGGCGTAGGTTTGGAATTTCTTGTCGTAGCCCGAGGCGACCAGGGCGTCGTAGCTGGTCATGGCAGTTTTGAGCCGCGCCGAGAGGACCTCGACCGAGTAGAGCGCCGCGCAGTGCTCGGGGAGGTTGCTGGCGTCGCGGATCTTCTCAAGACTGTCGAAGTGGTCGTTGCAGGTGGCGAGGGGGGCCGGGAGCGGTTGGGTGTCTTCGGGGTATGCACCGGTCTTGGGGTTGCGTATGTCGTCGAAGGAGAAGAGGCGGAGATCGATGGCCCAGTCGATGGTGCCGCCGAAGTTGAACTTCTTCCAGTGGTCGCGGCGGGTCGAGCGGGTGGTCTCGCTCATGTAGGCCACCCACTCGGTGTCGTCGTAGAGCAGCATGTCGGAGTTGGAGCCGCCATCATGCCAATGCTCAGCCTTGATGCCTAGGGTGCCGTCCTCGTCGTCGATGCGGGAGGACCCGATGATCTCGTCGATCTCGGCGTTGGAGATGTACCCGGCCGTGTCGGTGCAGCGGCCCTTCTTCGCGTTTGAGACGAGCCGGGTGCCGGTGAACTGGCACATGGGGTCTTTGCAGCCGGCTTTGGCGAGCTTGAAGCTGCGGCCGTAGATCGACTCGCCGACGTAGATCAGATGGCTGGACACGCCGGCCTTGGTGACTGGTACTTGTTAGCATTGGCTTGTTTTGATGGAAAGGGGGACTTACTCATGGATAGAGCATATGTGGTTTCAGTCAGATTTGCTGTGTGGTGTTAGTGGGTCGTTGACACCAGTGCAGCCGCGGGGACATGGAAATGATCATACCGTGGCTTCGGATGCAATTGCCCTGAGGGCAGCCCTCGAGGTACGACTTCTTGTCAGGGGTCGTGTAATCCCATTGGCCTAAACAGATGTTAGTAAACCCCAAGAATTAATTCCTCCGAATCCTTACCATGAAGATCATACGTCATGTAGACAATATAATCCAAGAATCTCGACATCCCCCTGATCGGGAAGTTCTTCAAGTACCAGAAACTCGCCGTCGCCGCAATGGACAGCGACTTTGAATCTCCAATTGCCAGCCTCTGCGTTTCCAAGAACCGCAGATACCATAGCCCATCCGTCTCACTGCCCGGCGGCGTCCCCTCAATATCCTTCGCGCCCGGATACTCGCAGTCGTAATCCACACCATCCAGCCCCTCCTTGATCAAAAAGTCGGCCACATTCTTCGCGAACTTCTCCCTGATATCCGGACTCATCGCCTTCCGCCGAATGTCGTACGTCGGATTCTCGTTGCTAAACGCCCACCCGCCAAACGACACAACTTTCTTGACGTTCTTCAAATTCTTGAACGCCGGCCACTGCCCAAACGTGTCGTTGATCTTGACCGTCCAATCCGCCGTATTGATATCCGCAAACGCCCAGTGAATAATCGAATACTTATACCCCGCACCATCCTGACTAATACTGTTCGCAAACATCCTCAAACAAGGCCTGTTAAAATTCCGGCTCTCATAGTACCCAATCCGCCCCAGCGGATTATCCACCGGCGACACCTCAATCTCCATCCCGCAATTCATCACACACCCGTCTTTCAGCCCGCTCGTCCCCGGATTCCCCAGCTCAGACTTCTTCTCCGTGCAGAAATCCCCGCTGATACCGCACTGCCCCCACACATTGCAGCACGCGTTCAACGGACACGGCGACACCTCAAACAGCGTGTGGTGTCCCACCGACTCCGCACTCTCCGGCTTCGTCGGCCCACACACGGCGTTGGGAATCGGGTACGGCATCGGCGTCTTGCCCTCGGACAGACAAATATACGTGTCCGGCAGCAGCCGCCCACAGCCATACCAGCCCCACGTCCGCGTGGTTCCATTGTTGAACTTGTCGATGTCCTGCCACTTCAGCCCGTTCGCCTTGGCAATTGCATCGCAGGTATCGCCGCTCTTGACGAGGTACTTGAAGCAGCGGTTTTCGCTGTCCGGCTTGGGCCGGATGTCGGGCAGATCTCCGGCAGAGCAGCAGTAGCGCATGCCGGGGAGGACTTTGTCGCAGAAGTCGGAGGCGGGATTGTGCTTGGTGAGCTGGGCCTGGGAGATGGTGCAGCGGTCGGCGAGGTGCCAGCAGCCGTCGCCGGCGATGGCTTTTTCGACGCGGCATTCGGAGGCGCGCGCAAGGAGGGGGGAAGGGGTGGTGTGGTGCCAGTGGTTGGGGCTGCGGCGGGAGAGGGTGGAGTTAAGGGTGGAGTTTTGGTTGGTGGAGGAGTTGAGGGGACCTCATTGTTCGGTAACCTTATGGTATGGAGTTTGGAAAGGATTCCGGGGTTTTAACTCATTCACAGCCGTAAAATAGAACAAGAATAGTCCCTACGTGAAATACTTCCACAAATTTCACAACTCAGGTAGATTCGCGCCAGTCTACAGCCATCAACCTCTCCTCTTTCCTCTCACAGCTCCCACCCATCCCTCCTCTCCGACCACCTAACATCAAAACAAAAAAAAGAAAGAAAATCAACAAACAACAAAAACTCATCAGAAAAACCCCCTCCTGAAACCTCACCTCCACCCCAATGACCCCAACCCCCACAACTATCCGTCCCCACGGCACTCGTCATCTTCGTCACATCCTCATCCACACGTCGCGTTCGGAAACAGCATGGATATTCCCCATCGTCCCGCCATACCCCTTACCCCCATTCATATATACCCACCCAGCCACACATCGCACGGCAGTGTCTCCTGCCAATAGTTCTAGTACGTCGACTGCATGATGCAGCTGAAAGAGTACCCCAGCGCGACGGGCCAGCACGTGTGCACTGTCTCTGCCTCCGTCAGGGTGGCGATGCGGCGAGAGCTGATGCACGCGGGGCTGTAGCGTGAGGTGCAGAGGGCGGGGGAGTAGGAGTAATAGTGGGATATGGTGGACTCGAGGGAAGGGGGAAAGCAAGAGAGGGCCGGGGAGAGGGGGCCTTCGGCGTAGAATTTGCATTCGGCCCACCTGGCTTTCGTAGGTGCAGCTGGAGATGTGGGTTCCGGTGCTGGAGGTGCGGGATAAGGGAGGGGTGGATATTGTTATCAAGGGGCCGAGGTGGGACATTTTGGTGTGTTTTAGGGATGTTAGTTGCGGTTTCGGAGGAGGCGTGGAGGTACTGCCCCAAGACAAGTTGTTAAGGTGATACGGTGTCAGTTAGCGTGAAGGATGAGAAGTTTGGGCGTGCAGGAGAGGTTGTACGAATCACAGGGGTCCGGAAAGGGGGAATTTGGGGTTTTGAGCCGATACGGTTAATATTAGTCAATATGTGAAGGTGGGCCGTGGTGATATTCACAAGCTTCGAGAAGAGAACGTTTTCTTGCGCTAAATCCCCAGTATTACTTACACCCTGATCTCACGGGCACGTACCAATTCCGCCAATCTTGCTCCCGCAGACATCGGAGCTTGTAAACTAGCGGAATTGACGAGTTAGGATTGGTAGATAAGATCCAAGCATGACCTGGGTGTCGGGAAAATCTGTAATTGGCCAATGACTAGGCAGGTCGACTTGCCGCTGATGTTGTGCGGGGTACGACTCAGCTCACGTTCAACTTCCTTGCAAAAACTAGCCTCAAGCAACACCACTTCCCCAAGCCATATGGGCCCGCCTTCCAACAAATATCCAAACTAATACCGCGAACGAGGGCTAGGAGAGGGCCTTTCGGCACCGACTCCCTTGGAGCTTACTTGGCACCTGAAGTGCAGCGCGCTCTCTTGGCACGACAAATGGCAGAGGTAGCCGGCCTCGCACTCGGGGGACTCGGCATTGCCGGCCTGTTGTCGGTATGCCTCGACTGCTTCGAACTTATCCAGGATGGCCGCTCCCTGGGAAAAGACTTTGTGCTCCTCGAGGGACAGCTCAGCGCCCTACGCATCCGGCTTTTTGCCTGGGGCAAAGCCTGCGGATTCATGTCCGAAGCTGGCTTCGACAAGCGACTTGACCATCCATCTTGGAAAGGCCATGTGCAAAAGCAGCTGAATTCGATCTCGATGCTGTTCATTGACGCGGGAGAGTTGGTTCAGAAGTACAAAGTTGCGGATCTTCGCACCGTGGACGGAAATGGTCGTGAACTTGTTGCGCCGCACAGCGGGATTATCGAAGAAAACCTCCATGACTTTTTGAAGCGGATCCGAAACACCACGAGGCGAGGCGGTTTGATAGGAGCGCTGAGGTGGGCATTGAAAGACAAGCGGCAGTTCACCGAGCTTCTTCACAATGTCAAGGAGTGCGTCGAAGCCCTCGAGCTGGTTTCACAGAATCTGGATCTCTTCGAAGTGGAGCGACAGGTGGTCCAAGAAGAAGTGAATTCGATATCCAACATCGAGGCGCTTCGCACCATGGTCTCTGTTTCAGAATCGTCCGGTGCATCGGACATTGTCTCGGATGCGGCCAGTCAGCGGATATTACAGCTTCAGGGGTCCTCGAGTCGAGCATTAACTTTCTCTTCGAGCTCAAACCCACACCAGACGGTCGGCGGCGTCTCTTCCCGACGGACATTCTACACGGCCCAAAGCCATCCACGACAGAGTGTTAGCATATTCGATGGCGCGACACTTGAGATCGCGGCAGAAAGCCATTTACGGCAACCGAGGGTTATCACATCACCTAGCCTCGGTGGCGCGATATTTCACATCGACGAGGCCACGGTAAAGTTGATGTGTGGCCTTATTAAACGGACATTTAGGTCGAGGCCAAACCCCCCTCAAGAAGCTGTTGCACCAATTAATCAGCCGTGTCCTAAGGTTAGGCCGCCAATTGACGTCGAACCCTTTCTCGAGCGCATTAGGGATAACTCCGATATTGTCGAAGATATCATCAATGACCTGCGGCGGAGGCTTGCTGACTTGGGCGAGGATAAGCCCGACGTCTCAAAAATCTGCTCTTTGATCACAGCGAAGATCGCAGTCCTCGGTCAGTTGTTGACGGTAGCTTCGGCCACCATACATATGCTTGGAAGAAACCTGGCTTTTTACGCAAAGAATGAGACCTTCGATGAATGCTTCTTGGATTGCTCATATTATGGCTATGGCTCATTCGATATGGCCAAGGATCTAGTTCTTGGATTGGAGTTTTTAACAAGACAAGGAAGAGCTCTTTGGAAGGCGGACTACTATGAGCTTAAGCAGGGACTTGGCAGGCTTAAATCAGCCGAGCAAGAAGCACTCTGGATCTCTGTGGAGGAACTCATGATATACAGCCACATCTTCCAGTACCTCAGGCTTGTCTCTTTTGGCCCTCCAAAGGCCCAAAATGTTCGGCTGGTGGAGGGACTTCGCTCACACGAAGTCAGTGACGGCCAAGCCATTCCCCTAACTGAAGAGGGATGGGGAAAGAACCTGACTGCGATCCGGAACAAGGACTCAACGGTTTTCCCGAGGTTACCGAGCCCCGGGTCTAGTCGCATTGGGCGGGTCTGCAAAGAACTGAAACTCATTCTAGCAGTTCCGTTCATGAGCGGCAGATTCCGCGATGCGCCGCTCTCACTTCGAATCACGTTTGAGGGACCGCCCTTCAGTCCCTACAAGGGAGGGATCTTTCACCTGCTGTTCGAATATCCCGAATCTTACCCGTGGAAGCCCCCAAAGGTGACGTTTCTGACGAAGATATACCACCCGAACATCGATCACGCTGGGAATGTCTGCCTGGATATCCTCGACAATAGTTGGAGTCCTACTCTCACGACACGAGTTGTCACGGACTCTGTCATTGCGCTGCTCAGCGATCCGCAGGCCGACGACCCCTTGGTTCCCGAAATCGCGGCCACTTTCTTACAGGACAGGCCCCTTTACGAGAAAAACGCAAGGGAACGTACAGAAGAAAGCGCTATCCCCGGTCAAGAGTGCGAGGAGTACTGAATGTGGATTGTTTTACAGAAGACTTTCAGCAAGTGGACTTGCAATCGCCGTATGTTTAGGTAGAGCTGTCAAGCATGTGCAACTAGCATACAGCTCCGTCTACTTCCCATCTTCTATATATGTATTAGGCAGTTTATAAGCTTATAGGCGGGTATTAATCTCATGTACTGGCTTGGTAGAGGTACTACAGTCTACCCTGCACATAGCGATTATAGACATAACGATTTTCTGGCTATAACGATAGAAATCTCGGCCCCCGTTGTTTTTTGGTGTGGAATAACGATAACCTGGGTGCTGGAATAATCGTTAGTTGAATTGCTGAGTCAGCCACCGAAATCGGTATAGGGGGTTTAGAATTTTCAGTCCCAGACTGCCCAGTTGCCACCGAAATTCCACTCCTTCAACATTCACACCAATTGCCAGAAAGAAAAAGGGGTTCTGGCCACGTAGTGCCAGAACGCCAGGTTTCCAGCGTTGGAAACGAAGGCTCTGGAAGATGCCAGATCTATAGATTTGTCAGAAGTGGCCACAGCCGCGCAACGGCTTGCCACAATCCACATTGATAAATAGGGGGGGTCTCTGGCTTTGCCAGAGAGCTAACAAGCGATACAATCACGTAGTTACAGCTCCTTAAAGTCCATCAAATTCAGTATGCAGTGCTTCTAACACCAATCTTCAACCCTAAAGACCCTTCGCTATTAAAGCTATTCACACCCTTACCGTCACTATAACTGTAAAAAAGAAGAAAAGGTACGTAATTAACAAGCAGTAACGCCAGTTAATCTGCAGCCACGCTCGTAATAACCCCCTCCTTTAACAGGGAGATCTAGCCGCCTAGGCCTCTTGAGAGCTTAGGCACCCAGTTAGCTAAAGTATGATTTTAAAATCTCTCCATAAACGATACGATTACCTTGATAAGTAATCCTTCTCTCGTGGCGTTTCTAGTGTATCCAGGGTATATAAAGCCGACCACCCTATCCTTAAAAGAGCATTATTTAAATGGGTACTTCTAATAGAGGGAAACACGCTCCTAATTACCGGAGAGATGATTAAAGCCGCTGCCTTTAAACTGTGGAATAAAATGCCAGACTTCTAGGGGGTTAATAAGCCAAGGTGGTTAAACAGGTGGTTAAATGGATTTAAGAAGCAGCACTGAATAAAGTAGTATAAGCAGAGTGGAGAGAAGGCCAGCACAGATATAAGGGGTTCAGCTAAAGAAATAAAACAGGTTTAAGAACTAATAAAGGGGTTTAAGGCTAAAGATATCTATAATACAGATAAGACTAGGCTGTTCTGGCTTATAACCCCTAACACTACTTTAACCACTAAACCATAATCAGGGGGTAAAAAGAAAAAGAACAGGCTTACAGTTCTTCCTACCTATAATACTACAGGAACCCATAAACTACCCCTTTAAGTACTTAGCCACGCAAAGAACCCTCGTTACTTTAGCAAAGGCTCTAGACTTATTAAGAGTCTTCCAGTTACGTGACGTAGTAATAAAACTACCTAGATAACTGTGGGAATATTTATAAAGTTTTTATATTAGTTTAACCGTCAAATGGTTAGCTGTACGGCTTAGAGGCAAGGGCGAAAGGTTCTGCTATTAATTAACGGCTTTTCTGCTCACATAAGTGCTATAAAACAGTTACAGGAGGAAACAGGGCTGTCGTTTCTACAGAACACCATTATTAAGGTTCTCCCACCAAACGTCACCTTAATTTATCAACCTATAGACTAAGGCATTATTAATAGCCTGAAGATCCATTACTGGAAGGCTTAGCTGTAACATATGGTCTTTATAACACTTTCTGGCGAGGATCTATTAAAGAATACTACTGTTTTAAAAGCACTTCACTGGGTTATTAATGCCTAGAGGAACAGTGTAATCACTAAGATTATTTCTAACTGTTAGCGTAGTTCTTAGTTATTCGGGCCTATGTATGGACCTATTATTCGGCCTGCAGATTGGGATAATAAACTGGAAATCCAGAGGTTAGCTAAGTCTTTAGCTAAGGCTGGCTATATTAAACAAGTTATAAATCTCCAGAACTTCCTTAATCCACCAGAAGAAGTAATTAAAGATACTAGTGACAACCTCATTACTCACGTTACTAAGGTCTTTTCAGAGGAGGCTGAAAAGGGGGATAAGGATGCCCCTAAGGAGTAAGTAATACAGCCAATTTTAGTAAAGTCTGCGCTTATGGCTGTTAACCAACTCCTCCAGTTCGAAGAACAATAAGATGATGCAGATTTGGCTATATTAGGTTATTTACAGAGGCTACGGAAGAACGTTGTTAGGCTCAGGCTCCGTGAGAAAGGTGCAGCAACGCAGAGAACCTTGGATTCATGGTTCTGTTGACAAATAGGTAGTCAAAATGGTAACAAATCTGTCTGCTTACATAATCAGGATGGGAAGAAGAAAAACTGGGCCCCCCTGACTGTAGCGATATCCTTAGTATAACGATAGGATTCCTGGAACCGAGGCAATCGTTATGTGCAGGGTAGACTGTACTGTCTTTTACGGTGCTAATTTCACAAGGTTCCGCCTTCTTCGTCTCAGCTTCAATCGCGGAAGCCTCGTGTTCTGGAACGGCATCTAGCCTAGTGGGACTGTAACTCTTTTATTTTTATTTCCTCCATTATACCTACACCTTAATCTAATTAGTAATATCATTAAAACTGCCGCACCGGCCCTTGTCCCCGCAGCAGCCCCTGAACTGAACCACTGGCTCACCTCCCCCACTCTGCTATTTGATACGCTTGTCGCTGTCGAATTTTGAGAGAACCCCGAGCTCACTGCCGTCAGAACTGTGCCAGTCTGCAACCGTGAGCCTCCCCCCTTAAAATCCCCCCCACTAAAAAAGAAAAGAAACCTCACTAGAAAATCCCCCTCCTGAAACCTAACCTCCACCCCCATCGCCCTAACCCCCACACTATCATTCCTTGCCTTGCTTGTCATCTTTATCACTACCCCCTCCATAAAAGTTGCACTTGCAAACCTTAACTCCCCTGTTGTCCCCCCATATCCCCCCCCCTGTATGCAACTACACATCACACCCCACCGT
>Ga0247760_1001555_pt1 | contig 20684 bp, 16 predicted proteins | sample UWRJL171409R4_FD_179936 | JGI IMG/M metagenome (GOLD analysis project Ga0247760, IMG submission 179936) | Plant litter microbial communities from Arlington Agricultural Research Station in Wisconsin, United States - UWRJ-L171-409R-4 | ecosystem: Environmental > Terrestrial > Plant litter >... | reverse complement strand
GAGGGTGAGGGAGGGGGTGAAGGACGGGATCAAGGGCGGGGTGAAGGCGGGGTTGAAGGATGGGGCGAAGGGGAAGGTTAAAGAGCGGGCGCATGTGAGAAGGTGATGATACTCAATTTTTCTGACCGAATCGGGCGTAGCCCTGATCCGGGGTCGGGGGCTCGGGATGTTGTGTCATGTCAGCTGGACTGGGGAGAATCATCCGGAACAAGCTCCGCGGGAAGTAAGCACGGTGTTTTAACGGCTGTTTATGATAGACAAAAACCCCAGGAAAGAACAGTTAGATAACCATATCTAAATTATCAAGATTCTTCTTTTAGGAAAATTTGAATACGCAGTCGAGGCTCCTCCTGCCCGCATTACCTACCTAGGTAGGTAGGTAGTCGGTTCCCATCGGTCTTCGGATCCCATCGGTCTTCGGAACCACTCGAACGGCCACCAAGGAAACCGTCCGGGCATTGCAGGGAGAGTTTGCCGCGCGCAACGAAACGGCCGACAAACAGTTTTTGCAGAGTTATGCCACGGGACTTAGTTGCCTAGTCTGGAACCGTCCGGACTCCGGTCCGGCACTCGATACCCAACTGCAACTGGGCTGAGCGGCTCGCATGCGGCCCCCACGGAGCTCTCCAAACGGACCCCGATAAAACCTGCAAGTCGGCCATCACATATCGCCGCGCGCCCGTTCAATCGTTCAGTCGTCAAAAATCTTATTAACCCTACCGAAAACTGTCCTCTAACGTCCTCTTAGTCGCAAAGTCATCACCAGCCTGGTGTGTGTATTTGTTGTTTCTCGATACCTGTCCCAACCAATCCAAGAAATTTCGGAGCATTGTTGTGTCCTGTTCGCAGCGGCTCAAACCAACAGATTCAACATCCGAACGTGCCGAGGCAGGTCACTAAACCTCCAAAATGAGGATCTTGGGACTTCACGGTCGTGGTACCAGTGCCCAAATCTTCAAATCACAGACCGGTTCGTACTGAAATAAATGCCAAGTGAAATGAGCAGCGGCCGTAGTTGAATCTGCAGAGGATGGGGGATAAGTCTTAAATTGAAGGATGATTCTGACAAAGGATGCCAAAGCACAGTAGCATTGCGGGCCAAGCTGGATAAGGCGTACGAATTCGACTTTGTGGACGCACCCTTCTACTGCGAGCCGGCGCCAGGTATCAAGGTGCTGTTTGAATCGGGCCATTACGCGTGGTGGCCCAAGGTGACCATCAACGCCATCCGGGGAGCCCACAAGTGGCTGATCGACTACCTGGAAGAGAATGGGCCGTACGATGCCGTCATGGGCTTCTCACAGGGGTGTTCTCTCATCGGGAGCTTCCTCTTGTACCACTACCGCGAAACGCCGGACGAGCCACTCCCCTTCAAAGCAGCAATCTTCATCTGTGGTGGGTTGCCGCTGCCCGTGCTTGACGACCTCGGGCTGCCATTGTCGCAAAGGGTCTACGAGATCAACGACGAGACAGTCCGCTTGCTCAAGAAGCGAGCGGGCGCCCTCACTGACCTCGCCAACAACCTCGACAGTATCCAACCAGGCAAGGGCCTCTGGGACGACACCAAGGGCCTCCTGCATGACCCCGACGTGATACCGGATGAGTCAGATGTTTTCGGTCTGGACTTCACCATCATGCCCAAGAACGTCTTCATCCAGATTCCGACCTTGCACATCTACGGAGCCAAGGACCCACGGTGGCCCGCCAGTCTACAGCTGGCGCACTTTTGCGCTCGGCGCAAGATGTATGATCACCGGGGAGGCCACGACATTCCGCGCTCGACAGATGTGTCCAAATCCATCGCTACGCTGATAGAGGAACTGAAGGAGGAGGCAATGGCTGTTTGAGGCAAGTGCTACCGTCTATCGCTATGCGCCGGGCGGCGTGCGCACGCGGCCTGTGGCCTCTGGCAAGTGGGACGAAGCTAAAGGTTCCATCGGACTTTCCTGTCTGCATTGTTCAAGGCAACGGGAGCGGTAATTGCCGTTGATGGGAAGGAAATAAGCAGTTAGTTGACGAGAGCGAAAATACTAGGGACGGTGAAGTTTCGCACTGAGTAACTGGTGGTCCTTTTGTGGGTGTGTGACGCAGGGGTCAGGCTATGCCTGCTTCGTAATCGGCTTGGTCATCAGATTGTAGCGGTATAACGGTAATAGGAACTTTTGACTACAGCAATCCTATACTAGATTATATACCTAGGTAGGTAGGTCAGTTTTAGGTTGAACGCTTCCCTCTCCGAATATGCAAGGTTCAGATCTGGATCTTCATTGCCCAACCAAGCACAGGTATCTTTTACTAGTGTTGTAGTTCCTTCCGGGGAGGGCCGGAGCTTAAGATAGAGTACCTCGAAGTCCCAAGCACTTTTCCTGGCCGAAGCGACTCCTGAATGGCCAGCTCGGTCTGGACCCACTTAGCTCTCTGCGGCAGCCCTACAGGGTTGACAGTTGGCTACGCTTGCTACGCAGTTGGGGGGACGTTGGAGCCAGCCAGGAGCCAGGCCCCCAGACAAGAAACAACCTCAAGCATAGACTCGACAGAGGTCGCACAAAAGTCACAGCTTGCGGGTCATACCGCGAGCCGCGATGGCCATGTATTTGAATAGCACTATGGGAGGTGTTCGGCCGGTCTTTTTGGGAATCCCAATTCCGTTATTGTTCGTCGTCCATCTCTGCTCGGACTCGGTCGTAATTGGCGAATTCGCATCCTCGGAATAACAGCCAATCACAGGCCGTCAATCATGGCCAGGAGGGGGTTACACAAGGTCAAGACTGGCTGCTTCACCTGCAAGTATGTCCCTCCTGTTTGTTCCTTTTGCTCCCTCTGCATGTGAAAGTCGTTGGTTTTTCGGCCAGCTTCCCATCGGAGAGAAGAACATGGCTAACCTCTGGCTCGCAGAAAACGCAAGGTCAAGTGCGACGAGACGAAACCCCATTGCCTCCGATGCACCCAGACGGGCCGGAAATGTGACGGCTACGGCCAGCCACCGTTGGGTTCTTATTCGTGGGCCGAACTGCTAGGTCGACGACCCATTCTCCCAGCCATAACCACGCGCCGAAACTCGCAGGATGGCCGTGCCCTCGAATTCTACCACAGCGTCGTCGCCCCGGCCTTCTCCCAGTTCCCCGGCGACGACTTCTGGACTCGTCTGGTAGCCCAGGCGAGTCTGCAGGAGCCTGCGGTACGCCATGCCGTTGTGGCCATCAGCAGCATGTACGAGCTTATCGAACCCGACCAGCCCAGCGACGGCTTCCTAGCTACCCAGAGGGGCCGTTATGCCCTCCTACAGTACAACCAATCGCTCCAGCAGCTAACACAAACCCGCGACGAGAGTGTTGTGTTGTTTGTATGTGTCCTTTTTATCTGTATTGAAGCCCTCCGCGGCAATAAGCAAGGCGCTCTGACGCACTGTCGACATGGCATACGCGTCTTGAACAATCTGACTGCCAATGGCCAGTCCTGGGTGGCAGACTATTTCCGCCCTATCTTCGTACGACTTGCTGGATGCCCCTTTTTTATCAGCCCATCGGCGAGGGGAATTCCCCTCCCGCTCGGCGCCGATGTTGAAGACACCCCTGGACCCCCTCGCAGTTATGAGGACCTGCGCTACCGCATCAAGCTTCTCGCCGCCGCCGTTGTCCGGTTCGTCAATGAATATGACTTACAACCGCCGGACAAACCTGGCCCTCCTCCCGACTATACTATGTTCTTTAACCGGCAAACCCACATCCTGTCCAAGACTCAGCAGTGGCTACGGGACTTTGATGTGTTAGTGGTCTCCAACCCGCCACCGGAAACCTGTATATCCCCTTACCTGCAGCTGAAGATGACGGCACATTCCATCACTGTTTGGGTCTCATCGTTTGGCTCCGAGTCGGAGAATGTTTACGCCGCTCACGAAGAGACATTTCGGAAAATTGTGGACACCGCCCAAGAGATCCGGGCCCACCGCGATCGTTTCTTTGACTCGGGTTCCAAGACGCAACCGCGACCAATTCCAAAGTTTATTCCTGAGCTGGCCTTTGTCCCTTCACTGTTCCTCACTGCTACCAAGTGCCGCAACCTTGCAATGAGGCAGGCAGCAGTGGAGTGTATGGAGGCACTTGCTCCCGGGCGGGAGAACATATGGCAAACACCCGTATTGTGTGAGGTAGCTCGGCGCATCATTGAAGTCGAGCATCCTGAAATACGAAGCGGCATTGCCCACGCGACCTCTTCAGAAACGGTGGTTGGCGTTGAATTAGTTGGCGGTGGTTCTAGCTCTCTCAATAACGTGGCATGCCGGCTGTTATCTCATCCCGAAACCTACAACACTGTCGCAGTGAACGGGGGGCGTATTGCACTGTCCACCACGGCTTGCTCGCCCGAACTCAAAATCTCGAATCTTTCCATATCGATTGGGAAATGTCGGGTTACCCCTGCAACGGACGAGTCGATCCCCGTGGACCCAGCTCTTTGTGGCTCCGTGCCGGACGTGACCGAGTCTCCCATCTTGAGGATGATGCCAATCCGGGGAAAGCCCAAGACCGAGACACCGACAGAAGACAATGGTAATTGAGTACAGAAGAGAGAATATCGAACATTTACTGCTGTAGTTACTGCATAGCGATTGGTAGACTTGACATCTCATGAAACAATGAATAAATACAATCCAACCCCTGAAAGATTGTTCGCGCGGTACTTTACGGCTTGGCTACAGCTTGCGGGCCAACCTCCCCCCGGTATTTTTTTTTTTCTATCTTTGAGGGGCTATAAAGGAAACTTAAGGCCCCAAGGAGTAAATTTTAAGGCCCTGAATATTAGAGTTAAAGCCTAAATATTCTGGCTTGACGCCTCGCAAAATAGCTTCCCAGCTGGTTTTATATTACATAAACCCCTACTAGATACTCACCTAAAGTCTCACGCTAATAATCTTTTAGGGGTTGGATTATATACTATTTGCCGCATTCGGGTTTACATCTCCAGGGTGAGCGCGAGATAAGGTACATAAAAAGCTTTGGGTTGCCCGGCACTGTCCGGATGCCGAACCCCACCGAGATAAGCTGGGCCCGGAACATAACGTCAAGCTTTCGGCGTCCGCCGAGCTCCTCTCGCCGATAAGAATTGTCCGGAGATAAGTCTGTCTACTTAAAGCTCCCCTTTCCCAAGCCGGCCGCTCACTTTCTCTACCCAACTTCGGAATTCTCTCATCCCGACTTCAGAACAAGTGTTCAAACTTCGACTACCTCCTCAATTGCACCAAGCGATACAAATGTCTGCCGCCGTCGTCATTCCTCTCACCCCGCCCGAGGGCTCCAAGATCAATTTCGGCGCCACCGTCACTGGCGTTGACGTTGAAAAGCTCACAGGTAAGATATGACTGTTAGCCTGAGATTGTCGAGGCAGAAGAGGATCATGTCGTAAACAAATGGGAGAATACCCGTGCCAATCGGTAACCTCCTCGGTAAGTTATGTGCCCATGCAAACTCTCCTGACAGACAGACAGACTAATTCTCAGTCTAGATGCCGACTTTGAGGTGATTCGCGACGCTTTGTTCGCTCACCAAGTCCTCGTCTTCAAGAACCAAGCCCACGTCTCGCCACGGGCCCAGTTCGAATTAACTAACCGCTTCGACCCGGCGGCGACCTCATACGGTCACGGCAAGACCCTCGACGCCAAGCGGTCCGTCCTCCATCCTGATCTCAGAACCATCCCCCACCAACCCCAAGTCCAAGTCATAGGCAACGGCTTCATTTCTTCGTATGAAGGCCTCGAATGCATCCAGCTCTGCCACCCGCACCACAAAACCTTCCACGCCACCTCCATCCCGTTTGCCGACGACCTCAACTGCACCCGCTTTTACCGCTGGCACATTGATGCCGCGCTATACGGCCTTGCTCCGCCCATAGTGACCACCCTCCTCGCCGTACGCGTGCCGAGAGGCCGTCGCCAGACCTGCCGCTACGACGACGGCACCGGTGACGAGCTCGACGTCCCCCTCGGCACTACCGCCTTCGTCTCTGGCTACACCATGTACGACCGTCTTTCCCCCGCCGATCAAGCCTTTGCCCGCACCACCCGCGTCGAGTACGCGCCTCACCCTTACATCTGGATGTCACCTGCCAAATCCCGCAGCGATGGCCTCGGCATGGTTTCTCAGGGGAGAGAGCTTCCGCTGGAAGCCCTCCCAGCTATTGAAGCCGACAAGATTCAGATCCTCCCCATGTGTTGGCGGAATCCTCTCGACGGCCGTCTCGCCGTGCAGGTGCACCCTTCGGCTGTCAGGAAATTGCACCTGGGCGACGGGACGGTCATTGACGATCTGGAGACGGTCAGGGAGATGGTGCATCGGATTCAGCGGCTGGGGATTGCCCCCGAGTTGGTGTACCCACATGATTGGGAAGAGGGAGACTTTGTGCTGTTTCACAACCGGGGCGTGCTGCACTCGGTGGTGGGCGCATTTGCGGAGGATGAGGTTAGGCTGTTTAGGCAGTGTAATGTGGCAGCGAGCGAGTTTCCTTTGGGGCCAGAGGCAGAGATACCGGTTGCTGCTGCTGCTGCGGCATGACAGCGGTTGGCAAAGTTGCAGCCTTGATGGTGTGTTTTTGTGTATCGGCTTGGGCTTGGTATTATGGTGCTCGGGAGACCGGTGTTTATTAGAGAATAGCTTTAACTGAATGGTGTTTGAAGAAATAAAAAGAGTGATAAAAGCAACCTCATCATTTTGCCCTCTGTCACGAGAGCAAACAACCAATGGCCTCAGGGAAGGGGGCGTTGGGTTAATCTTCAAGGTATCTACGCAGGGCCGGACTTGTATAAATATGAGCAAGTCTATTCGTACTGTGGCAAGCGCGCCCCCTATACTATAAAAGGGGGGGAGATAGTGGGTGGGACGCTGGTATTTACACCAAAAATGCCTATCGCTATCGCAACTGTATCGTACAATAGGTTTTAATTGTAAAACGCCTTGTACGGGCAAGCCCAAGGCAATCGAACTGGGGGGTCAACGCCTTGAAGATAGCTAACGATTGATTATAAAGGGAGGTCGGATGCCTTGGGCTTCCTTCTATAAGGCGTCTTACAATTAAAACCTATTATACAATACAGTTGCGATGGCGATGGCGATGGCGATAGGCATCTTTGGTATAAAAGCCAGCGTCCCGCCCTTTCTCCCCAGCTCGCTGCAGTACGAATGGACGTGCTCATAAATATAGGCAGACCTTCCCTCAGTCAAAGCTCAATCTGGAAGTTGGCATGTCTCATAGCCCGAAATCCATCTGGCGTAGCAGCATGGGATCTTTAATGCTCTCAACAGCAGCCACCACCACCACCGTAGCATACTTATCCAAACCAGGCGAACAATACCGCTAGCGGAACACAAAACTTTAAAATCCATGCCATGCCACACTGCTATATCAAAAATACTACTAGATACAGTTATCCTTGGCAGTCACTTCTCTCCCCTCTTCCCCCCCTCTCCCTCTCTCCTCATAAACAACCTATCCCTTCGAATTAAAAAAATAAATAAAGGGGGAGACAGAAATCAGAGAGAGAAAACACAAAGAAAAAAGGAAAAAAAGAAAGCATACAACACCAGGGGATTCGCTGGTCGTCACCGGCCCAACTACTAGCCTGGCCCTCACTGGTTTATCAAATGGAGAGCGGACGGGATCCCGAGTTTTCCAAGTGGGCATGGTCGTATGCGCTTAGAATCTCACGAGGATATGTTTATATACCTAGGCAGCCTGCTCTGCTGTCTTCGCCCGAGAGATGGACAGGATGGGTGCAGGAGGAAGAAGTTGGGGTGATGGGGTAGACAGGACAATGGCAAATGGGATGTAAATAAAGTCAGCGACCTGGATTTGGGGGTGATTCTTCAAAGGCCGTACAAAGAATTCCGTTGCCAGAAGGATAAAAACTGTTGCAACCCGTCAACTGTTACAACATAGACTAACCCGCTCGACGAAAAAGAATTGGAATAGCATGCTAGCGGCTGTGTCCGGTCTTGTGGGCATATATATATGGTGGGTGCACTTTGGCCTGTCCGACGGGGAGTCAAGCGTCGCGAGACGCTGGTTTGGCAACTACCATGCCCATCACGGCTCCACTCGGCAATCACATTCAAGAGTGCCTCTGATGAGATCGCAATATAAATCGTTGAAGCTCATGTTCCGTCCCCCACTCAATTTACCCCGTAACAATGGTATATGTATGCAATACAGCCCCGTCACCAACCACCCCAATCCTCAATCCCAGGAAGCCTTTCAGTACGTGAAACCCGATAAGAAGCCACGACGTCCCAAAGCCATACATCATAACTCGTACGGCTTTGCGTCGGTGAAGATGAGGTGCGGTTTTCGCTTTGCGAGATCCAATATTGTCTCAGCAAACACCCCATTGGCCCATGCAAACCAACTCCCTGGAAACGCAGTTAGCACCAATTTGCACTCATCTCCCAAATGCCAAAAACTTACTGGTATACGACGCGGAGTAATCCACATCTACACTCTCATGGATCAGCCCCAATGGACTCACTTTTAACACAAGATTGAGACACTCGATAATCTCATCATCGTCATTCGAAGTTCTTGCCTGCACTAGCAAGCTCATGGGCCAAGCATTCCGCAATCCGATATGTGGCCCTCCAATACCCTTGAAGGCTTCGCCTCGCAAGTAATATGGATTGCTCTCCTTCTCGAGGAGCATCTTCCGAGTGTTTTGATAGGTCTTATCACCCTCGTTGACGAATCCCATCAGGGGCAACGCTAAGAGACTTGGGTAGTTCGCATCATCCATCAATAGCGAGCTGCCATAGCCGTCCACCTCGTACGCAAACACATCGCCATATTTGCGATGGGGAACGACCCCATACTCCCATATTCCCTTGGTGATGTTCTGGCTCCATCCCTCAAGGGTCTCGGCCAGTTCCAGGTCCAGTTTCTTCCCTGTGGATCTGAGAAACCTGGATGTGCGCTTCAGCTCCGTAGCCATCATGGCGTTGGCGGGGATGAAAAAGCCGAAGATGGTGGCGTCGTCGCTGGGACGAAATGCAGACCTAATGAGGCCCGTTCCGCTGTTGAGCGGATTGCCAATGCCGTTCAGATTCAGCGTCTCGGTTCCTGTGTTGGTGCGTCTCTGGAACGTATACTCGTTTTGCTGGTATCGACCACTTTCCGAATCGAATGTACTCTGACTCTGAGCTTCCAATACCCCGAGAAGCGTCATCAACGCTCTGTACCATCTCTTGTTCACAAAGGCTGTGCTTCCCGTGTGCTCGTAAAAGTCATTTGCCAGGGCCAAAAAATGCCCAAGGGAGTCGAGTTCGTACTTGCACTCAAACACAAACCTGGGCTCAAAGATCGGGTGTACCGTATCGTCCTGCCCGTTGAGACTGATGGGCAACCCCGAAATAGGCGGGGGTTGAAAGGCATTGCAGTAGGGGGATTCGATGACGTATTCACTTTGTGTGTTGATGGCACCGAGGATTAGGTTGAAGATGCGCGAGTCCTTCTTAGCCAGGGGCTGGTATGGACTGAGCTGGTTTGTGCTGTCCCGCAGCCACTCGGCCAGGATATCGCCTGTAATAATAAAGGACTGTGGACCTTCCCATTCCCCTTCATCCGAGTGCCATGCTTGACGCGGCGGCTTCCTCGCCTTCCCGTCCTTCCCGTCAGTGTGGAACTTGACCGTCGTGTCAGTTGTTGAAGGGAATGCGTTCTCGAACAGACGCGCGAGATCGGGGTTTTTCATTCGCGACGTCACATCGTGTATCACTTTTTCGATCGCATCCGAACGGAACGTTCGACATCGACGGTCGGGGCGTTGAAACGGCAATTGGAGGGGCCCCTTGCTTAGAGGACGACTTCCCACACCTAGTCAGTATGCGTGTCCCGTTTTCCACCGATTCGCGATATCTCTTACTGGGGATATGCAGCATAATGGGCGTAGTCGGGGCAAGCATTCGGGTCAAAGTACCGCTCCTCTCCTGTCAGCGGCTTCTCAAGATTGTCCCAGACTAGATCTGAACCCGCGGCCGGTCTCAAAAAGACAGCCAAAAGAGGCGATAGGAACAGCACTCTTGCGATGCGGCCCATCTTCTCGACGTCCTAATTACCCGTCGCGTCGCGGATTTCGGGCGTAGGTTGGTGGTCTGCAGACGGCGAGATCTTGGACTCGACACAGCGATTGAAACTAGAATTGAGCGTCACGGCCCGCTTAGAGCGTAGGCACTACGCGCGTACTGCATTTTTTGAGGACTGCGCGAGTCCGGTGTGATGGAAAGATTGTTAATGGTTGCGATAGACAGGAGAGCGAAATTGAAGATGCTGTGTCCTGATCCAGGATCGTATACGGGGAAGCAGAGTCGCACCCGTAGCACAGAGCCGTTGGCCGTGCAGGCAGCCAACGCAAGCTTCTAGGGTTCTCCTGCCAAAGGATCGACCGTCGGCCGCTACCAGATTGCGGGGGTAGGGTGCTGTGGATAATAGCCCTAAATCGCGGGGAGCCAGAGCGCTGGGTAGCCGTTATTCATAGTCCAAGCCTTGCAAAGTCATTAGTGTGGGGCTTTGTAGGCATATAGCGGAGGTTTACAGTTCAACCCCTAGAAGATTGTTCGCGCAGTACTTTACGGCTTGACTGTAGTTTCCGGCCAACCCCCCGGTATTCTTTTCCATTTTTGAGGGGTTATAGTGGAAACTTGAGGCTCTAAGGAATAAATTCCAAGGCTTTAAATATTAGAGTTAAGGCTTAAATATTCTAATTTAACTCTCTGTAAAATAGCTTCCCAGTTATTTATATATTGCTGTCACGGCACCAAAGGACGCAATGCGTAAACACCACAAAAAGTGGAACGTTGTGCAGTCAGGGCACTGCACAGTAGTCCTTCTACATCTAGTTGCAGCCGCAGGCAGGCAGCATCACGGTACCGTGACAATTGCACAAACTCCTTAATCCTCACTAAATCGCACACTAATAATCTTTTAGGGGCTGAATTATATATATGTCACGGTACCGTGATGCTGCCTGTCTGTGGCTGCAACTAGATGTAGAAGGACTACTGTGCAGTGCCCTGACTGCACAACGTTCCACTTTTTGTGGTGTTTACGCATTGCGTCCTTTGGTGCCGTAACAATATAATACTTGATGAACTTGTCTAGCTAGATTATTAAGGACCTGGTTTTTAAAAATTAAAGCCTGATCTTAAATTTTTTATTAAAGCCTCAAGTTTCTATTACCAAGCCCTAGAAAAACGAGGAAATACCTAGGCATATTAACCTGTAGACCGCTACTAAGCTCGGAGGTATCGCGGGAAGAATCCTTTAGGGTTAAACTGTAGGTTCTCATCAATGTTTGTGTTACGGCACTAAAGGACGCAATGCGTAAACACCACTAAAAGTGGAAGGTTGTGCAGTCAGGGCACTGCACCGTAGTCCTTTTACATCTAGCCAGCCACAGGCAGGCACCGTCACCGTACCGTGACAGTTTGCTACCACTGGGCAATACCCCGTCATTACAATTCCCTTGACATCCTACAAAATGTCAATACCATAACACCACGCGGCCATCACCGCACTAAGCTGACCTTATTCAATCCTCAGATGTTCAGCTGCCACGCTAAGCCTCGGAACCAGGTTCGGCAAGTCAGCATTATCCAAATCTCAGGCAGGTATATAAAATATCTAGAAAAACAAACCAAATATCCTCACCAAACGAAATGAATGGTTTGTCTAGATACAGTATTTTCATCAAGAAATTCATATATTTTACGCATAACGTCCCTCTAGAGAGTAGCTAAACAGCCTGGTTGGAGACAGTACCTTGCTGGAACAGATCACTTCTTGGAAAAGAAAGACATGATGCTTCCCTGACTGCCCTTCGGTCCACTCTTCTTTCCCTTCGAAACCGCGGCTGTAGGGACAGAGCTAGCCACCTTCGGCTTCGTAGGCGGCGGAGCTTCATCTTCTGAGAAAGACTCCCAGGCCGTTTCCTGAATGGTCACTGCAATTTGTTAGCTGGTGCTGTGTGAGCAGAGCAGGACGCGTACCCAGATATCCTTGCTCGTCCATTATCTGCTTCTTTCGCATAACTTTTCTCCTTCCACGCCGCCTCCCATTCCCGGAAGTCGCGACAACCTCTGAAGGTTCCTCTTTAACTGGTTTGGAAGCCAAAGGCTCTTCCACGGGCTCCTCCTCGGGCTCGTCAGGAGTCGATGCTTTATCCTCCTCCTCCTCGTCTTCATCCATCTCATCCATCATTCGCCTTAACTCCTCTTCTCGCTCCTTCCGGGTCTTTTGGCCAACAGCCCTGCGGGGTTTCGGTTGAGGAATATCATCATCCTCCCCATCATCCGACAGGGGTTGCATACTAGAATCATCTCCACTTGGGGTGTTAGGCAGGGATGTGATCTTCTCCTTCTTGGCCTTGGTCGCTGCTGCGGCCTTAGAGAACGCTTGCATGATGCTCCCATTCGAAGATCCACCCCGTTTGAGCGCAGGAGTTTTCTTAGTCGGCGCCGAAGAAGACGGTTTGTCAGTATCCGCGGTTGATTGGGAAGCCGTCTTAGGCTCCTCCTTGACCTTGACGTCAGATGGCGTTCCAGGCTTCAGCGATGCTGCTTTCACTTCCTGATTCGCTGGCTTCGAAGTGGCGGCAGAAAGATTTGCGGCTGGTCCTTTCCGCTCTCTGCTACGGACATAGGGATTGTGGACGGCCGCCGACGTCCTACGATCGTCACCCTTGCCAAGACTGAGGGTCTCCTGCGCTACCTCGGCAAGCAAGGTCAGATCCTTGGTAGATTAGCCACGCCCAAATAGCCAGACAGTTTTGGTACACTCACTTTTGTTGGGTTGGGAGCGACACTGTAGATGTGGATGGATGAGACCTCGTCGTGTTCAGACATGGCGTCTGATTTTGTGATTAGACTTTGATACCCGTGCTGGAGAGTTACTTACCTTTGAGTATATCTTCCGCGACAAGGGAGAGCGAGAATAACGGGGCTGTTTCGCCATGTGACTCGGTCTCGGGCATAGAGCTTGTCATCTCAATGTCGCCATCAGCCCCATTTTGCTGCTTGGAAGTCTTCTTGACGCCGTAGATGAGGTAGGTAGCATGAACGGTGCCGGGACGCCTATCATTTTGGTATTTGTGAAAGTCATATAGCATTCTATCGTAGTCAGCAACTGAGTGCAGGCAAAAAGATGAGGGCTTGCACCGACTGTTTGGCTGTGTTCACGTGTATCTTCAGTGAGCGGCTCAGTAGCCGATATGTGACCTAGCACTGCCTTTTCAGTGGAATAGCTCTTGAAGCGAATTCTGTGACTCACCACTTTGTCTTCTGCGATGACATTCTCCGCCAGAAACTTCATGTATTCGTCCATAGTCAAAAGTTGCAGCGTTCCGGAACCTGTATTGATTGACAGTGGCATGAGGATGATCAGGTTCGAGGTGAGGTCGCGTTCCACTCCAAGGCGGGTCGGCGCGAAGTCACGTTTTCTAAACCCCCAGAAACAATTGGGCAATTAAAATTTGTTCATGCAGGTCAGCAAACGCTTTGTGGAGCCAATCGGGTGGACGCTTAGCGCCGTTTCTCGCTGCGGGAATAGCCATGGCGCCAAGCCTCATTTCCACCTTTTGTGGCAGCCAAAAAAACGCGGCATCACGAACGTTGAGCCAAGTTGATCGCGCCCTCCACCTCCTTCAGGTTGTTTTATCTGTTTGGTGCTGCGCATTTACTCTGTGCTGCAGTGGCATTTGCATCCATTCCTTTTGCGCGCTATGGACTGTGTCCCAACTCAGTCATTGGTTTCTCATCGCAGATGTTAAGTGTGGACAGCTCGCCTCTTGTCCTAGCACCGCTTCGGGCTCTTGCCCTTGATCTCCCTCCCCCCGCGCATTCGGCATCATGGCGTCGTTTCCGCGCCTTCGCCTCCTGGCGATCGCAGTGATATTCCACTTCGTTTACATCTTTTCGATTTTTGATATTTACTTTGTCAGCCCAATCGTCTCGGGAATGCGCCTATTCGACATAGAGAGGCCAGTCTCCAACATGGCACCAGCAGATCGCTTGGTCTTGTTCGTAGGTGCGTAGTAGAGTACCATCATTCCCTCTTCTGTTTTACAGTCTCTCACATATCCTTAATTTAGGAGATGGACTCCGCGCCGATAAAGCATTCCAGTCGCATCCTGAGCCATACCCAAAGACCGATGATGACCTTGTCCCGCGGCCCCTCGCCCCTTTTCTTCGCTCCAAGGTGTTGGAGGATGGAACGTTTGGTGTGTCGCACACCCGTGTGCCGACTGAATCCCGCCCAGGCCATGTCGCGCTGATCGCGGGTCTCTACGAGGACGTCTCGGCCGTCACAACTGGCTGGAAAATGAACCCTGTCAATTTTGACAGTTTGTTCAACCGCAGCACGCATACGTGGAGTTGGGGAAGCCCGGACATCTTGCTCATGTTCGAACATGGAGCTGTCCCGGGGAGGGTGGATGCTTTCACTTACGATGCAGAGTTGGAAGATTTCACGGCTGACGCCGTCCCCCTCGACCTCTGGGTCTTTGACCACGTCAAGGACTTCTTTGCTGCGGCCAAGAAGAATGCTACTTTAAATAACGCCCTCCGGCAAGAAAAGGTGGTCTTCTTCCTCCACTTGCTCGGCCTCGATACAACTGGTCACTTCTATCGACCATACTCGAAGGAATACCTCCACAACCTCAAAGTCGTCGACTCGGGGGTTCGCGAAGTTTGCGAATTAATAGAGTCATTCTATGGGGATGATAGGACGGCATTTGTGTTCACTGCGGACCATGGCATGAGCGACTGGGGATCTCACGGCGATGGTCATCCCGACAACACACGAACCCCTCTCATTGCTTGGGGCTCAGGGGTTGCGAAGCCTCAACTTTATCCCAGTGAAACTGCTCCTGGACACGACGATTACTCGGCCGACTGGGGCTTGGGCCATGTCAGAAGGCATGACGTTGCGCAGGCTGACGTCGCTGCCCTGATGTCGTACCTCGCAGGCGTAGAATTTCCTGCCAATTCGGTCGGCGAACTGCCGCTGTCCTATCTTGACACAGACATCCATGAGAAGGCAGAAGCTGCGCTTGTTAACGCTCAGACGATTCTTGAGCAATACCGCGTCAAGGAGGAAAAGAAGAAAGCCACCGAGCTCCGCTACGCACCGTTTCGGCCGTTGAGTGAAAACGACCTAACTCCAGAACGGCGTGTTGCTGCCATCCGGCAACTTATCGCGACTGGGAATTACGAAGAGGCGATCGAGGAAGCTGCCACCTTGCTGAAAGTCGGGCTTGACGGGTTGAGATATCTCCAAACTTACGATTGGGTCTTTCTCCGGGCACTCATCACCATCGGATATCTGGGTTGGATCGCATATGCGCTCACCACCGTCATTGATTTGCATGTACTCCACGGGCGCGTGCGGCCGTCGAGAACGGTGGCTGGAAACGTTGCCGCCACTTCCGTGTTGGCTGCCCTTTATGCATCCTTCATCATCTCCAGATCCCCGGTTACATACTACGCTTATGCTTTTTTCCCTGTTTTTTTCTGGGAAGAGATTTATGCTCGGAGGAACTGCCTCGCCGAAGGGCGGAAACATTTGTTTGCTCATGTAAAATCCGGCGGGGGTGTGGCCTCGCTGTTTTTCAACAGCGCGATCTATGTCGCCATTATCGAGTCCCTCGTAAGTCGGTACCGCTGTTGGAAGAGCGACCGAGACTGATAACTATAGGCCTTGGGATATATACACCGGGAGATTCTTACCATTCTCTTCATACTCGGTTCGTTGTGGCCCGCGTATTACGGGCTCGACTTCCTCCAGAAACATGCCGCCCTCTCGGCGACTTGGTTTCTCTCATGTCTCGCAATGAGCACATTCACGTTGCTCCCGGCAAACAAAACCGAAGATGTCAATCTTATGTATGTACTCTACGTCCTGAAATGTGACTATGCTGACGGTCGCAGCGTGATTGGTGGAGCGCTGATGGTCATCGTGGGCCTCCTCTACCTTGCATTCGAGGACTTCGTTCTTGGGGACTTCACGTGGCCTGAGAAAAGGGCGTCCCCGAAACAGGATATATCACGCATACTTATAGGAATCCAGATTGGCCTCATCCTCCTTGCCATTCTTGTCACACGCTCGAGCGCCCTCTCACTGCAGGCCAAGCTAGGCTTGCCTCGGGGCAATCAGGTGCTGGGTTGGGCTGTTCTAGGTCAGTTTCGAAACATTAGGATGCGTGATGTGTCGCTGATCATCCCGTAGTTGCATCGCTCTTGATGCCAACGACGTACCGCCTGCAGCCCAACAACCACTATATGCACAGACTTCTTGTCATCTTCTTGACATGTGCGCCCACTTTCGTCATTCTCACCATTTCGTACGAAGGTCTCTTTTACCTCGCATTTTCGGTGCTCCTCGTTAGTTGGGTCCGCCTGGAGCACGCCGGCCATATATTTTCTCAACTTTCAGGCTCAACCCGAACAGCCACCTATGGTTACGCAGCCAAGTCTGAAGAGAAAGCTAACTCGACATACCGATCTCTTACGCTTCAGGACGCGCGCGTGGCTTTGTTTTTCTTCGTTCTCTTGCAGTCGGCCTTTTTCAGCACGGGCAATATCGCGTCTGTGTCGTCGTTCAGTATGGAGAGTGTTGTCCGTCTGATTCCCGTCTTTGATCCTTTCGCTCAAGGGGCAATGTTGGTTTTCAAGATTATGATTCCCTTCGCCTTGATTTCGGCGAATCTAGGCATCCTAAACAAGAGGCTGGGCGTGGCACCCTCGGCCTTGCTTATGGTTGTCATGGCTATCAGCGACATTCTCACCCTCTACTTTTTCTGGGTCGTCAAGGACGAGGGCTCGTGGTTGGAGATCGGGTCCACCATCAGCCACTTTGTCATTGCGAGCTTGATGTGCATCTTCGTAGCAGCACTGGAAGGTATAAGTGCGATGTTCATTAGCGGGGTGGAGGTTGATGACGCGGACGCGTCTGAGCCGGTGAGAAACGAGGTAGTCGGCCAGAAGACATCAAATGGGGTTGGGAGCCAACAGCCTGCAGAGATAAAACTGAAATAATATGTACTGATCTGTAACTATCTACTACCTAGATGCATACTAACGGATAAAGGACGGGCGGTGAAAATGGGATTTGGATTACGCTTTACATGGTTGGGTCATATTCCTTTGAGTTGGTAGCATCGCTAGCTGTACCTGGCGTCTGGTCGTGGGGACGTTCTTGCTTCGCGCCCAAGTTACTTCCGCCTCCTCTGCTACTTGTCAACAGGGGTAAGGCATGGCATCGAACCGTCTGCGTCCTAAATCTCTGCAGGATTGCGTCGGTTGCATTCTCAGCCGCCCGTTTCTTAAGGCAGTTGAGAAAAAGACGAAGTGACGGTTAAAGCGTGCCGTTTCTACCACCAGACAGCAACAAAGATCAGGTAAAATTCAACCCCTGGAAGATTGTTCAACCTCAACTGCCAAGTCTTGGGGTGCTCAAACTTCATCTTTTTTCATCATAAAGTAAAGTAAACTGCAGAGATTTTGGTACTAGTGAGCAATGGGCATCTTTTCTGTTCACCTAATCATCTTAAAATTTTCCACTTCAAAAATTGTATTTTTCGTCACAAAACGCTGGGGTTTGGAGTTTGCACAGCGGGTCCCTTCCATCCCGAAGAAACGAGCTACTGGTAGTTATGTATAATCCAACCCCTGAAAGATTGTTAGCGTAAGACTTTGGTTAAGTATCCAGCAGGGGTTTGTGCAATACAAAAACAGCTGGGAAGCAATTTTTCGAGGGGTTAAGCCAGAATATTTAGGCCTTGACTCTAACATTCAGGGCCTTGAAATTTACTCCTTAGGGCCTCAAGTTTCCTTCAAAGCCCCTCAAAAATGGAAAAGAATGCCCGGGGAGGTTGGCCCGCAAGCTGCAACCAAGCCGTAAAGTACCGCGCAAACAATCTTTCAGGGGTTGGATTGTAGGTGACGAACAGCCCCTGACAGAACCGCAGATGCCGATGCTAGTTAACACAGAGGCAGTCTTCGCCTTGCCCAAGCCAAGCGTCTCCCCGGATTTGTGAAGCCGGCGACAACTTCCTTTTCTAGCCGTGTCCCGCGGAATGAAATCTCTCAGCGGGCTGATGCCCCTCACCAAGCCCATCTTGGCCAACCAAGACACCGCTAAGCCAGGACCAGAGCTGTTGCTCTCGCGCATACTGATCCGTGCGTTCACAAGACCCGTTTCCCCTCACCAGGACCGGAATCACATGCCAAAAGGACCGATGCTTCGTGAGTGCGACTAACCAACATCTTTCTGTGGATTTCTCCGCCCAAGAATTGGATCTCGCGAGATAGCGACGGGAAGGTCCGATCAGTGGTTCCCCTGCTTGGGCCAAGGTTGCAACCTAAAACGGTGAGGTTGTATGCACCCTCACCTAGTGGAAATCGGTCGTGACGCTCCAGCATTGGCGTCGTCAACTCGAGCGAAAACGGCGGGGGCCAAGGACCTTCATATCACACTACCTAGCAGCTGGATACCAAGCCCAAGCCGTTTGGCGCGCTACCGTGTCAAGTCCAAGTCTGCCTTCAGCTCATCTTTCAGTGGACGCGTTGGCAGCCGCATCCGTCAAAGAACGGGTTTCGTTGTCCTGCCGCGCATGAACGCACCAAATGTTCATTAAAACAGCCCCCTGCCCGCAGTGCTGGAGAAATAGAGGCTGGAGGTGAGGAATCGAGTGTGTCACTGCGTCAACAGGTCTACCGGATAACCCGGTTTCCCAATCTCATCGCAGTTCTCGGAACGCTTGCGCATCGGACGATCACTTTGACCCGGTCGATTGGTGGCAGGACACGCAGCCCCCGGATGTGCGCAGAGCTCCAGCGGCATCTGTAGTCCCGGTTCTGTCACGCTCACCTTCTGAGCGAGCGACCCTCATTAGCATTCGATCAGTTCAACACAATCCAAAAAATACTTCCCACGTCGCCAACGAGATGGAAGTAGATTCGAACTCGGGCGAGAGTCAAGCACAGGCAGCCGCGCCGGCGCCATCTGTTTCAGTCTCGCCGCCGCAGCAATCGGCACAGGGTCCTGCGGGGTCGGCAACGGCGGTGCCCGGGTCTGCCTCGACGACGAGCTTCAGGAGGTACGTTCGGCTTTCGTCGCGCACACCAGGCGCAAACTGGGAATTGAACTAACCGAGTCCTATTTGGCCACCAAAAGACAACGAGCGTCTAGAGCGTGTGAGGTACGTGCCTTTCTTATGCGCTGGTGGACTGGAAGGGACCGTCGTTATACCTCGGCTCATTTCCAATCCGCCATCCTCGACTTATCGAGTTCGCGCTGACCTCTACAACCACAGACATGCCACGCCCGCAAGGTACGCATACCCTCGTGTTGAATCACGTTGCGATCTTCGACGCTCCACTTTGACCCGTTATTTCTCCCAGGGCATTGGCCCGTGTGCTCACATTGAACCGCTGCAGGTCCGCTGCGATGCTGCAAGTCTTGGAGTTCCCTGTACCAACTGCGTCGCATTCTCTATCGAATGCCGCATTCCAACTCCCAAGCGCAAGAAGACGCAGAGCGCCTCCGTGCAGTCCAAGGACTCGGACAGGTACGACACTCAATAGCGCCCTGATGCCTCGTCCGATCTAATTTGGGACACAGCGAACGAGGAGATGTCGACGAACGATCACCCAACCCCCCTGGGACGAGCACGTTCCCAAGCGGAACGCGGCCCCCCGCCGTTTACCACACACACGAAGCCACTCAGACAAGCGCAAGTACCGCCGAGGAGCTACAGAAGAAGGAGATTCAGGACAATGCCACTCTCACAACCTACATGAATATGGTCATGAAGCCAAAATTCACAAGGGCGCCCATCACGGAGGCCGGAAGAGTAGCGTTTATGGGGGAGTCATCAAACTTGACACTACTTGTCCACGACCGCCAGAGTCCATCCGACGTAGTGCATTATCCGCTTCCAGACGCTGCCAAGGGCTCCAGAGCACGCCTGACGCAATTGGACGAGATCGAAATCGAGATTCTGCACCGGCGAGGGGCTTTCTTGCTGCCTCCGCGCTCACTCTGTGATGAGTTGATCGAATCCTACTTCAGATGGGTCCACCCAATTGTCCCAGTAATAAATCGAACGAAGTTTATGCGCCAATACAAGGACCCAAAGAACCCTCCCTCACTGCTCTTGTTGCAGGCTGTCTTACTTGCTGGGTCCCGTGTATGCACGAATCCACAACTCATGGACGCCAACGGCTCGACGACACCCGCTGCTCTCACATTTTACAAGAGGGCCAAGGCGCTGTATGATGCCAACTACGAAGACGATCGTGTGACCATTGTGCAGTCGTTACTCCTGATGGGCTGGTATTGGGAAGGTCCTGAAGATGTGACCAAGAATGTTTTCTACTGGAGCCGAGTCGCTACAATCGTAGCTCAGGGCTCTGGGATGCACCGAAGCGTCGAAAGTTCTCAGCTCAGCAAATCCGACAAGAGGTTGTGGAAACGCATCTGGTGGTCTCTATTTACCAGAGACCGGTCGGTAGCCGTTGCACTAGGTCGACCCTGCCACATCAACCTAGACGACTCGGACGTGGAAATGCTGACGGAAGATGATTTTATCGAAGACGAGGCGGACCAGCGCAGTGAATATCCCCCTGATCCGATCCATGTCCACTTCTTTCTTC
>Ga0247760_1001554_pt1 | contig 20687 bp, 3 predicted proteins | sample UWRJL171409R4_FD_179936 | JGI IMG/M metagenome (GOLD analysis project Ga0247760, IMG submission 179936) | Plant litter microbial communities from Arlington Agricultural Research Station in Wisconsin, United States - UWRJ-L171-409R-4 | ecosystem: Environmental > Terrestrial > Plant litter >... | reverse complement strand
ACTTTATATTTTTCTAACCCTAAATTTTATCTTGCTCTATTCCTACCCTAACCCTATAGCTTTAAAATATTTAAAACAATATTTTTATGCTTATTATTTAGTTAATTACCTAGTTTTAAAATTTTTAAAGCTTTAGAAGTAATATTAATAAAGTTAACACTTAGGAATTCTCAGGGTTATATATAGGTTTTAAAAGTGCTCACTCACTTGTAATGCTCACTCGCTTATTATGTACGTTAAAGTAAGTAGTTATACTAGGGAATTTGATTGATTTAACCTAATTACAATAAGATTTCGTCCTTTTCGTTGGGTAGAAAAATAGTAAACCCGAGTTTAAGTTAAAGGTTAAAAGAAAAGTATGTAAAGGAAAGGATTTTAAATAGTAAGTTATAAACGGTTTTAAATAGTAACTAATTTGTTAATCTTTATTTAAGCTGGAATATATATTACTTAAAAAAATATTGTCGAAATATAACCCGCTACCTTTATATATATAATTAATACTCTTTTAGTTAGTTAATATTATTTCGTTTAAAGCTATTAAGGGAAATCCTACCCTAAACGAAGTACTTGTGATAATTGTCAAAAGCACGGCACCTTTATCTATGTGGGCTTTTTGTGATTGTAATAAATGAGCTTGATTGTTATTCTTCTTCTCTGGCTTTCTGGCTCTGCCAGAAAGCCTTCCTTTATAGATTTATTATATAAACCAGCTTACGATTTGTACGGTGGCTTAGCGGTTAGATTCCTGGCTGTGCCTGGCATCCTCACATAAGTTGACTAGATCCCATGGGTTTAACCCTAAGGAAGACCCCTTCCTTTTAACACACCCTCTTAAATTCAAGCCTCTGTCAGAAGCACGGCACCTTTTATCTATGTGGTTTCTTTAGAACAGGCTGTATTGTGATGAGTGAGCTTGATTGTTGTTCTCTGGCTTTTTGGCAGAGCCAGAAAGCCCTCCTTTATAGATCTGTTGCATGAACCAGCTTACGATTTGTACGGTGGCTCAGCGGTTGGATTCCTGGCTGTGCCAGGCATCCTCACACAAGCTGACTAGATGCCATGGGTTCAACCCCAAGGAAGACCCCTTCCTTTTGACAGCCTCCATCTTTAAGAGCTTTGAATCTGGACCTTATAGTTAACTTTCACCTATACTCTTTTTAATAAAAGTATAAGGCCTTTATAGTATAATTATTCCAATTAGGGCTTGGCGTAGTTAAAGTAGTAGGTTCAACTCTCGTCAGAATCAATTGTTTTTTCAAATAAGTAGTTAGGCTAAATCTAATTACTGAATAAAGGCTTAATATAATATATAGTTAAGTGCCTTGGTTAGACTGTTTGCCATTATACTAGCAGAGGGCGTATATTTAACTATGATCTTTTTGTTTACTACTTTTTAGCGTAACTAATAGTTGTATATATCCACGTACCGTAGCCGGGTCTGTAGGATTACTACCTTAGCCGTAACAAGCCGTATAGTTTGCTTGTTATCACACTGGATCTTAATGTAATAGTCGTCTAGTCGTACTGTAAGTTCGGCTAATAATCGACTTATAAAAAGAGATTCTTTTACAGCTTATACCAGGGCTAATAGTTCGGCCTTTATAGTTAAGGTGGTAATTGTATCTTACTTATTAGCTCTCTAGCCTATAAACCCACCAAACAGCTTCATAGCGTAGGCCTAGGAGTTTTGTCGATCAAGGTTATTATTAGCAAAGGAGGCATCGCTAGCAACAACGTAATTATCGGCACCCCTTAACTGTAAGGTAAGTGTACGTATGTTGTATAGGTAATAAAGGACTTGATCTGCAGCCTTATGGTATTATAGGCCAGGATTGTTGTTAAATCTAACTAGTTGTAATACTGCAAATGCTATATTTGGCCTTATGATCATAGCAGTGTATAAAATAGATCCAATCTTTTACTAATATGCTGTAATTGACTATGGTTCGGCTTTACTATCGTATAGTAGTAGTTCGATTGTACCCATTGGGACCTTAGCAGGTGGGCTAGTAGTAGCTAAATTGATAATTTTACTAAGGTAGGCTATTTAAGATAGCCAGATTAGGCCTTGGGATCGATCTCTTATAACCTTAATACCCAGAAACCACTGTAAATCATTGCTACTTATAAGCTGGTATTTTTGCTGTAGCTGGGTGACCAGTAGTTAGGCTGTAACTGTATTTTTTTTTCTATAGGCCAGGACTATATCGTTGGCGTAAAAGAATATAAGGATTCCACTCTTAATCAAAATATAGGGTTTATGTGAAATAGTTTGAAATTTTAGGGCTAGTAGGGTAGAGGTGAGTTCTTTTTGCCATAGTAGTAGTAATTGCCGTAAGCTGTATAAGGCTTTTTGTAGCTGTAGAATCTTTTTGGGGTTCTTGTGACCCGAGGGTATCCGCATATAGATTATATCTTCTAACTGGGGATTAATAAACGCGTTGACTACGTCGTATTGTTTTAATTCCAAGTTGAATCTAGCCGCAATGGCCATTACGATGCGGAAAGATCTAGTTGCTAAGGTTGTAGCGTAGGTTTTTTAATTGGTTGGTTTTTGTTAATTACCCCTAACGATTAATCGTACCTTATAGCTTTTAAAGGTGCCATTTTAGTTAAATTTATAGGTATATACCTATATATAATCCAAGATTTGTTGGCCTTAGGTTTTTAGTTTTTCCACTTTAATCCAGGACTTTATCGTACTATGGCTTTGCAAGTGATCTTCTTTAGCCTGTAGAAACTGGGCCCTAAATGGATGGCTTTTAAGCTGATAGTGCTACTTAGGTAGTAGTAGTAAATCTTGCTCGTAAAGGGTTTGCAAACCGTTGGGCCGTTTGGTAAGGCGTTGGACTATTGCTTTGGTAATTGTTTTGCTATTATAAAAGCCAACTAGCTATAATAATCGGCTTGCTGCAAAGGCGGCTATTTAAGGTTCGAAGTTTATATTTTAACTTTCTGGTAATTAATTTTCTAGTAGTTAATGGGCTTATTAAATAGTTGCAGTAAGTAGTACGGCTAGTGGTAATAAAAAAGGCGTAGGATAGGGCTCGAATCTTAAATAGGTATATGGAAATTACATCTTTTCTTTAACCTTTTCAACCTCTTCTTCTTACTTAATATTAATATCCAGTATTAAAAAATCGACTACTTCTTCTTCTAAAATCGTAGATCTAAGTACCTCTGGCTCGTATAGCTAAATAGTAAAGAGAAATTAACTTAACTCGTCTAGTTAAAAGTAGAGGTAATTGTCTTTTAGGGCTTAAATATCCCTATTAAAAATCTCCTTTTCGTTAAAAACCACATCTCTTATATTAATAATCCTACTAGTAATAAGGTTCCAAATTTGGTATATATTAAATAAGTTATAACCGATAAAATATCTAATCCAGGCCCTAGGTTCCAATTTTAAATTCCAGCGAAGTAGATCTTTTAGTTTATTATAGACCCCTTTTTAGGTATTAGGGGTTAAAGTAAATACTTTGCAGCTATAGGCCCGTAAATAGATTTAATCTGGTTTCCTAATCTTTACTACTATATTATTTTTATAAGCTAAATAGGTATAAAAACAATTATACGGAATATACTAGTTATAGCTGTATTTGGGTATTTATTTATAAAAATATACTACAGCTTTTGAAATTTCTAGCTACAATATTACTAATAATTTGGCACCAACTTGCATTACCCTGATTTTTTCAACTATTATACCCCCTAAGCGTTCGGCACCCTTATTTTAAACAGATATATTAAGTACTAAAAGCTCCACTTTAATAAAGTATTATATAAAAATAGCTTTAATTACTAGCTTATTAAATTTATTATCAGCCTTAACTACCTTATGCCGTAATTAGTATTAATTTTCCAATATGCCAAAAAGGTGGTTAAAGGCTGGATTTATTAATTTAACCTCCCTATTTTAAAGGTAATAATCCTAGTAGTAATTAGACCATTTATTAATAATTAAAAGAAGGTATTAATAGTTATTATACCTATTTTTAAAATTGAATAGATCCAGTGTCACACGCATACCCACGTGACCACCTCTTATTGGCCTCAGGCCTCTACATCCTCCCTGTTCCTCAGGATTCCAGAGGATTCCACGCTAAGACCATCGCGCTTCGCGCGGGTTTGACGTTAGCCAGCCATCACTCTGACCATTCGCTATTGGGCAGGCTATCACCAACTATAGCGCTTGCTCAAGTGATAGGAAGTCAGCCGGCCACGAGGGTGACCCCCTCGCGCCCGAGATTGCAGTATTTAGATAGCTCCCTCCCTCGAAGACACCTCTCCTCTGCTTTCCTCCGCAAGGACCTTCGAGGCCATAGACAAATTATTATTGAATAGACCAGTTAACGGCCACAGGCCCACTTTTCTGATCCACGCTGCAAAACCGTGTCACATCCAGGGTAAGCTGTAGTCCAAAGCCCTTGTTATAGTTTCTGGGTTACCAATAAATTTACCGTTTTGCCTTAAATACTCCATACGCCTTATATTTAATAGTAGTAGGCCCTTTAATTCGTATACCTTATATATAATAGATTAATTACTTTAGTACTTGTAGGCTAGGGTGATTGAGTTGTAGGTGCTATAGGCCGGTAAGAGCTTTGCTAGGTTGTTTTTTGGTATAGTTATTAAATTTGTTCCGCTATATAATAAACGTAGCGTTAGTATAAGTACCAGGTAGGTCTTCTAGTACAAATTAGTCATATTAATTTAAAAGGTAGGTTAAGATTAACCTATTTACCCTACGTAGGCAGTTATTTCCAGGGCTAGTATCCTACCAAAGGCCGAGTTTTCGTAGTTACTGTAATAAGATTAGGTTATAGGTAAAACCAGGGTAATAAGTTATATCTTTAAGCTGTAAAATATGTTGGTATAACCCGGGCCCCTGGATCTTAATATTTATATCCCTATAATTTAAAATTAATATGGGGGAATTACTAACCCAAACGTAGTTACTAGGGCTTACCTTTTTATATTTATTAAATCTGGACTTCTTATTAAAAATGTAGATAGTAGTTTCTAAGTTTAAAATAAAAGAATTCTTTAGGGGATACTTAATTATAAAAAAGGCTGCCTTTATAATTAAAAAGTATCTAAAGCACCGGCTAATCTTTGAACCTAATTAAATTAATTAATTTTAACTTTACTATTGTATCTGTTACTTTACCTTTTTTTAGTACCTTATCTTCTTTACTTCTTTTTAAATATTTAAATTTTATAAAGTTTTTTTAACCTTAATCCGAAGATAATCTCTTTCCTTAAAGCTATTAAAGGCTAGTTCTAGAAAAATATAAAAATATTTTATTAAACGGTAGAATTAGCTGCAATAGGGGTATATAAAAGTAGCGGTACCTAGATCCGAATTTGGCTTTTAATCTAAATTTAGACTTTAATTCGAATTTAGCCCTCTTTTAAATTTTTTACCCTCTAATTTAACTATACCTAAAGCCTTATTTAGCCTTTTTTTAAATCTTTTACTTTTACCAAAACCACCCTATTTTTTTACCTATTATTTTATTCCCCCTTACCCCTACTAGGTATAATTTCGTTATTAAAAGCGTCCCCTTAATAAGCCTTTTTACCACCAGTTATAGCAGTAAAAAAGGGACTAAATAAGCCTTTAATTACTTAGTTACCAGCTAATATCTAGGATTTAATCTATTATTTAACCTCCTTTTGAAAATTGTAAGTAACTTTTTGATAGGTAAGAGTTAACTACTTAATATTGGGCCTTTAAACCATCTCGTACGTAGTAATCCAATTACCTATTATAAATTATACTGCGTTAAGGAAGTTATTAAGCCAGGATTTAATTCTTTTTATCTTAGGGACCCCTTTTTCTTTAATAGTAAAAAAAGCTTATTCCCAATTTTCTAACCATTTAATTAAATCTTTAAGTAATTGTATAAATAGTTTAATTACCAATTGGTACGCTTCTTAAGCCTTATTAATAGTATTATTAATACTAACGCCAACCTGCGTTTCTAGAGCTTTATATTACGTAGAAATAAATTTAGCTAGTTTATAAAAGGTTTGTTAATAATATAGGTTAATTATTTTTGAAACCTATTACTTAAGTTACTAAACCTTATTAACCTATTAATTGTACTTTTTAAAATCGGATTGGTAAATAATCCAGGTTAGTTGGAAGGTCCGGAATCTATTAGCTGTAAAATTGGTAATTTAAATTAGTGTAAAGGAAGAGGATTTAATAGCTAGTGTAGCCCTTAGGTCTTCCTTAATACCTGGGTTGAGGCTTCCTTAAGCTGTAATAATTAATTAGGCTATTAACTAACTTAATAGGCTCTTGTACTTATATTTTGTTAGATCCGAAATAGTAGGTTTGCCTAGAAAAGGGGTAAGGTCTTGGATCTGATCCTATAGATTGCCAGCAATAGCTTACGCTTGGAATTGCAGATCCCAGAGCTTTTAGTCGTTGGAACTTATCAGAAAAACGGTTTTTTCGTTATTATTAACAGCCATTTTAATTAATTTCTTAACGTTAAATTAAACTAATTAGTATAAGGTAGATGGATTTTTTTTAAAAAGGTAGGTAGGTAGATGGATAAAAGGTATTAATAACTATACTTCCCTTTTTTAGGTAGCTAGATTATAATCAGTAGTATTAAGGCACTAAGACTCTTAATTATCAGAAGCATGGCACCTTTATCTATATAGGCTTTTTATAATTGTGATGAATAAGCTTGATTATTATTCTTCTTCTCTGGCTTTCTGGCAGAGCCAGAAAGCCTTCCTTTATAGATCTATTGCATGAACCAGCTTACGATTGGTACGGTGGCTCAGCGGTTGGATTCCTGGCTGTGCCTGGCATCCTCACACAAGCTGACTAGATCCCATGGGTTCAACCCCAAGGAAGACCCCTTCCTTTTGACAATAATACTGCTCTTAAATAGCTAAAACTACTGGGTTTTAGAATGGGAGGAGAGTAAATAAGATAAAGTAGCATTTCCGACGTAGGATTTTTACAAGCTAAAAAAGAAGAATCAAAACCCAACTAGCTGGGTTTAGTAAATATCTACCTAGGTAATTTGCGTAAGATTTACCAATAATATAAGCTTATATTACGTACGGCGGGAGGTTTTTATTAAAACTAATAGTAAAATTTCCATACCTTACTTAATAGCTGAAAATAATTAACTAATTTAGACTAGATAATGGTTATTTAGTTGAGTAGGTTTTAAAATTCGCCAATTAATAAAACTTATTAGTTCTTCGTAAATACTATTTAGGTATAAAAATATAATTAATAGTATAGTAAGTTATTTTAAAATAGATATTTAAAACGATTTTACCAAAGATTTTCGCTTGGTAATAATAAAATAGAATAGCGATTTGCCTCTCAAGTTCCAGCCTAAGAAAAAGGTAGAGTTGGAGCAAAATAAGCAGTATATTACTTTTATACGCTTAATTAAGAGGTTATCCCTTTAGATTAACAACGAGAATACCTTAAAGGAGGTACGTTAACGATTTAGGGAGTAGCGGAATTTAATATATAGTAAATAACAAAAACTTAAAAAAAATAAACTTTGTAAATACTAATAAAATTAGCCAAAGGTGTACTTAATAAAGTATAAGGTTTACGAGGAGAATAATTAACGTCGTAATTACTTCCTTCAAGTTCTCTATATAATGCCCAAACGTAAGCGCCTATTTTACATTTTATTACTAAAAATACTACTTCGAAATCCGTAGGGAATTTCCGCTTTTTGTAATCTTATTACTTTTCGGAAAAGCGACTACCGTATTGTTTATTAGGTGTTGATGAAGCTATGGGTCACAATGGTGATGGAGGCAAATCATGGAGAAGAAGATAGATGAGTGCTTAATTCTTCTATCTATGAGAGGGCGAGCCGTGGTTATTATAGTTGTGACCCTTGGCCCATCGGCCTCTGGCAGAGGCCGAAGGCCAAGGTGCCGAGGCGCTAAAGCGCTATGGCATTCTTAGTGTGGTAGAATACGAGGTTTTATTGCAGGGCGTTGTGGTGCTGTGCAGCGGGCTACACAGCATTTTTATGCTGCTGTACAGCACAAGTGCTGTACAGTGTGTTTATTCCCAATAATTGTATGTGGGTATATACCTATAAATTCAACCATAATAGCTCCTTTAAGAAGTGTAAGGCCAGGATAGTTATTAGGGGTGATTAATAAAGGCCAACGGAGCAGGAGACTTATGTAGTTACCTTAGTAGCTAGGTCGTTCCGTATTGTGATGGCTATCGCGGCTAGGTTTGACCTCGAGTTAAAGTAGTACGATGTAGTTAACGTTTTCGTCAACGTTAGCTTGGAAGATACTATTTATATGCAGATGTCACCAGGTTACAAGAGCCCTGGCAAGATCCTACAGCTAAAGAAAGCACTTTATAGGCTGCGGTAATTACTATTATTATGGCAAAAGGAGCTTACGAGGACCCTTTTAGCTTTAGGCTTCCAGATTATATTATATGAATCTTGTATCCTAATTAAGGATGGAATTCTGGTTTTTTTCTACGTCGATGATATTATTTTCGGTTATTGAAAAGAAGATATAGCTAAAGTATAGGACCTAGCCCGCTAGTTGTAGTAGAAATACTAGTTTACAGGTGGAGCTGATTTATAATAGTTCCTTGGTATTGAGGTTATAAGAGACTGACCTAGAGGATTAATCTGGCTCTTTTAGATAGCCTACTTTGATAAGATTATTAATTTGGCTACGAGTAAACTAATTGCCAAGGTTTTAATGGGTATTATAGAACTACTACCTTACGAGGGCACGGCTGAGCCTAGGTCGGTAACAGCTTATTAGAAGAAGATTGGGTTTATTTTGTACGCTGCAGTTACTATAAGACCTGATATAGCCTTTATGATATTTCGGCTAGTTAGATTTAATAATAACTCTAGCTTATATTATTACAAGGCTGCAGATTAAGTTCTCCACTACTTGTACAACACACGCAACCTAGCCTTACAGTTAGGGGGTGTAGATGATTATATGGTGGTTAGTGATGCCTTTTTTGCAGATAATAGCCTTGATTGAAAGAGCTCTCAGGCGTACGCCATGAAGCTATTTGGGGGTTTAGTCAGCTGGAAAGCTAATAAGTAAGATACTGTTACTATATCTACTACCGAGGTTGAGTTATTGGCTTTGGCACAGGCCGCCAAAGAATCTCTCTTCGTAAGCCGGCTACTGGTAGAGCTAATAATATGATTGGACGACTACTATATTAAAATTCAGTGTGATAACTAGCAAACTATCCGGCTTGTTACGGCTGAGATAGCTACCCTACAGACCAGGCTTCGGCACGTGGATATCCACAACTACTGGTTACGACAGGAAGTTACTAATAAGAAGATCATGGTGGAATATACACACTTAGCTAAGATGATGGCAGATGGGTTGACCAAAGCTCTCAGTTACCCTCTACACTAGAAGTTTATTGAGCAATTGGGTCTAGCAATACCAGCGCTCTAAGGTCCAGATCCAAGCCCCTAGAAGATAGAGGTCTGGATCTGAGGGGTGTATCAGATAGGATGCCGTTCCTGGGCATCTAGTCAGATCGAGCTAACTGGCAGCCTGGCATAGCCAGGCTGAGAGTGATATTAAGCCACTGAGCAGACGTAATCTTCTTCATGCAACACAGTCTATAAAGAACAAGATCTCTGGCTCTGCCAGAGATCCAACAGACACACAAGCAATACAATCACTCTAAATACATTCAATCCAAGGTGCCGTGCTTCTGACATGTCGCAAACTACCCACTGCGCCAAAAAGCGGGGAACCCAATTGCTTCCTGACCCTAGTAGTTGCCTTTTTATCTGACACCCACAATCAGATCTCAAGTCTTAACCTTGAGATTTGGCATCCCTTTTGGGAGGTTGGCTCAATTGGAGTGTGGTCTGGTTGTCAGCCGTCACAGAGGCTATGAACTGTCAAAAGAAAGGGGTTGTTGCCACGGTATCAAGTACACAAAGAAAGGGCTCGACCCTGGGTCGAACCCAGTTACTGTAGTCAGCTTGCATGAGGATGCCTGGCACTGCCAGCAATCCAACCATTACGCCACCAAGGCAGTGTACGATAGCTTCACAGTTGGTTCATGCAAAGAGGTCTATATAAGAGAGCATGTCTGGCAAGGCCAGACATGCAGGAGACAATACGAGCATTTCACACACACACACACACGATTGTACGGTGCCGTGCTTGTGACAGTTAAACGGTATAAGATTTTCTGCTGGTAGAATAAGTGGAAGAAATCCGTATCACGTCTCCGACTAAAAGAAGCCCAAATTCTCAAAGATGGGGAAATATCTTAAGGCTTTATATTGATGAGTCCAAAGACTGATAGTAGCAGGGGAGTTTAAAATAACAAACAATTACCGGGATGAGAAAGAAGAGAAAAAGGAGTCCCAGGAGGAGAGAGTTAACGAGAAGATGCGATGGTGTGAGGTTGGGTGATCTGTTAGGGAAAAGTTGTCAAGTGATCAATCAGGCTACCTGCTCGCAACCTTATTGTCCATACAAACTAGGCTGGCACGTAGGTATAGTTAAGGTACCGTGTCCCTGTTTTTTTTTTGGTCAACCGCTTGCGGGGTTGCGGGGTTACCGCAGTCAGGTCTGCAGGCCATCTCAAAGAAACTGGGTTGCGGAAGCAATAGACTCGGGCCACGTGGCCACGGCCTATGGCGGTCCCGTTGAGTAAGCAGCATATCAACGGTCAGTGATTCGCCCGCGAGTATTCTCTCCGGGTCTTCCGGCCCCTCAGCTGCATAACAGCATTGCGACAGCGCTGAGATTTCGGTCATTCTAACTATATCAGACTTAGTGCCTCAAACCCGTTAGCCCGTGGGGGAGATGCAGCTGCATTACACTATTGCGGCAGCGCATGGTCCTATATAGCGGGTTAATCCCCCACCTCGATCTGAAGCAGGCAATAGAGATGGCATCTTGTAACCTGCTCGACTTCAGCACCATGAACTCTTCGTGGCTCCTGCTCGCCGCTTTTCTGGGCGCCGCCGAGGCTCTGGCCGGGAATGCGACTGATGACCAGTGTTCGGTCAATGTTCCTGGCTACTCCCACCATGGAGACTGCAGACTCCTTTGTCGCCCTGCAACTTGGAAGGATATCCTCCTTTTTTACCTCGTCAATTATTTCGCGCACGCCGGAACGATTATCACTTTGCCGGGCCAGAGCGTTGCCAGCAGCCTGTCTTTTACCCTAGGCGCGCTGCTATTTCCTGGAGGCGGTGTCATTAGAGCGATGACCATTATCGGAATATGTCCTAAGCTCGCACCGACTCCGTTGCAAACCGCGGCTCGCGCTGGAGCCCTGTGCGCCATTGTCCATCGGTTCGGTGAGGAAGAGTGCCATTGCGAAGAAGCAAGTACGGGAAACCACAGAAGCGAGGAAATAGACTTGCACCAACAGAATACACCGGGGAACCAAGCCGCAGACGGCCGAGCTGAGAAAGCCAAGGCTAGGAGTGTCATGACACCACCGAATACCTCAATGGACCGCGAACGAATCGGACAAAGTGCCCACCATCTTACTCCCTTGTGCATTAAGGCTGGTAGGTCTAATACTTCACCCTCTATTGCTTGGAAGACTATATGCTCACAGCCAACCTTGGCAGAGCCGGCAAGTATACGCAGCACCAAGATACACGGACGATGCTGTTTACCCGAGGGCTTCGACTTGATGATTGTGCCTCCCACAGCAACATTCGAGAACGATGGCGTGGCTAGCAACAAGCTTTCTTGGCGGCGTCGCCTGCTCGAAGCTGTGAGAGCACCGTTTAGAGCCGAGCCGGGGTACCCAACTGCCATTTGCTGCAATTACAGCGTTGTCAAGGTTATCATCTCCGTGGTGCAGTTATTCTTCGCAATATCCACCCTCTACAGGACGCGAGGTGATCAGCTTGACAAGTACGGCTATGCCGCCTTCGGACTGACGGTAGCGCCTTATGCGTGGATGACACTGGTCAACTTGCTTGCAAACCTGCTATGCCCTCAGTATGACGCGGTCTTTGTTGTGGAATCCTCAGGCTACGACGAGTTACGCTACCGACTTGAACAGGGAACAGAGGAGGAGAGAGCCATGTTCACGGTCGTCGGCACAGTGGGCCGTCTCACCTCGTCAGCAGATGAGGAATTACAGCAGGCGTACACTCGAGCTCGCAGAGGCCCAACCCCAAGCAAGAAGGCACCGCTAAGTTTTAGAGGCCCGAACCTCAAGATCGCGACGAGCCGGCTGCTGACCGACTTCCAAGCCGGCCTCAAGCGTTTGCTGGATCCAATGGAATTGGCAAATGGGCTTGCTTTTTGGGGGCCTTTGATTATTGTGGGTGCAATCTCGCGTTTTCAGGCCAACCAGAGCGCACTCTACCAGCGCGTCTGGACGATCATGTGGCTTGTATTTGGCATTGGCCTTGGGGTCGCGGGCTTAATCATTTCGTACAGATTGGAGGACCGGCCCATACTCAACAGAAAGGCTCCCTCCAGCGCACCCTCCCTCTGGGTGGACGTCGTCATTACGGCACTTTACTCAGCACCCGCCTTCGGTGGGTATGTCGTCGTCGCCCAGATGATCAAGGAGTTTGGTGTGTGCTCTGAGCTCCGCGGGGTCGGTGGCGACCTTCAGGGTTGAGCGGGATGTAGTCATAACGGGGATGCCTGGCCGGTTTCAGCGTTCCAAGACCAGGAGTTAGTGTTACGGCCTGCTCCCAGTACACCGTGGTGACTGAGTAAAGACAGATCGTAGTAGCGGACTAAGTCCAATTGCTACAAGGTTAAGGGGGGCAAGATGACTGAATGAGGGCTAGCACAACTCTCGGGGCAGTACACTGTCAAGCGGGTCGTGGACTCAGAGGTTCCGAACAGTAAGTCCCAGTGAACAATGTATTGCTAGCGTGAGGAACCAAAAGGGTCCCTTACTCCAAGGCGGGCGTGACGATGGTATCTATACTAGTTGACAACGCTGGACCCGTAGACCCGAGCCGTACGCCCCGGGTCGCTGGGTCCTTCTTGACTGGTTGGCGGGGCCCAGTGGTGGGTCCGTCAATCCTTGGGTCAGGATTGGTCGGTCCGTACCCTTCCCACGTGACTGCGACCTGGGTTGTAACATTGAAGTTTGGGGGAAGGGTAGGACGGTAAAAAGGGAGGGCTCGGAGGAAGGGTTTTGAAGGAAAGTTTGAGAGGAGGGGAGGATTATGAATATACAGTCGTTAGGTTTTCTTGATCAGGGGGTCTTGGCTCGTTACATACCCCGCACTTGTGCTTTATACTATAATTTGAGTAAACAGAACAAGTCCTAGATCGTAGGTCGGCCCCCAAACGATTCCACATTAATAAGGGGGAAAAAAAAACCTTCCTCAAAACATTTCCTAACCCCTAATATACCAAGCATACCTTCATTCAAGTAACAAATTGCCTCTTGGGCTTAATACGTATTCAGCGATTCTACCGGTAGTAGGGCCAGGCCTAGTGGCCTGTACGCCTTCGACGCTTGGCATCACCGATGGATCAATACTTTCTGCAAAATTTCTATGGTTTAATAACACCTTTCCCTTAATCGTTTCGCTGCAACAATAATCGCTACGGCCACCGGTGTCACGGCACTTGGAATGCGATTGCTCACGCAAGGTTATTTCGTACCATTAGCAGAAATCTAAAGCTAAAGAGAAAAGGAAAAGGAAAAGGAAAAGGAAGCCCTGAATTGCACTACCCTAATGGTGGTGCAATTAGTGGGGCGGGCGGGGTAGGTTAGCAGAATGTTCCAGTGGGTCCGGGTCGGATTGGGAGGTGTGGTCAGGCACGACGGCCAGGCTGCCGTCACTACCGGGTCTATAAAAATAAATGCAAGCACAACACATTATTGGCTAATAACTCGCTCACAGTCTTATTATACAGCCTGTCCTGCGGTAGAGCCTCAAGTCGAAAATAATATAATATAAAAGCTAGTTTTTAACTAAAGTATATAAATAATACCAGCACCCCAACCGCGAGAAACTCTCCAGCTCTCTAGCTTTTATAAGTTATTAACAAAGTTCTCAAATCCACTTTACCAGTAACAGTATAATCATCCCTCATTTACTAAGGATTTTCTTAATAAATTACAGGTAGCGTGACTTTACTCCCCACTTATTTGTTAATAAAGATCTGCGTCAACGACAGTAAACAAACCCTCCGTCCCTCCCCCCCCTTTCTTAGACATTCCTTTTAAGAGGTTTATAGAGAACTATAATATATATTCTTCAGAAGGAATATATGGTCTTTGCAAACTGTAAGCAATAAGATGCCCACTATCAACTCATCTGCAAGAGAGTTAATTAGACCGAAACCATACTGGGCAAAAATCCATACCCAAATACTAAGGGGAAAGAAGGATAATACAATAAATACACTTTTAATGAGGTAATCAATAGATCCCTAAGAGGCATCGACGAGCCTTGCTCGAAATACTGCCCACCCACCCAGGCAGGGGAAGTGTGGTGGCACGAAGGGGCCACAGATCACTAAGTAGAGTTTTATACCTTTTTCAGCCGTTCCTAGCCGTCCTTTTTCTTATAACTAGCTTACTTAGTAATAAAGACATATATATAGTTAGCTTAGCCGAAATCTGCTCATTCCTTTTCCCTGCGATTTTTTTTTAAAACCTGTCATCGCTACTTCTTTATAATTCATAGAACCTTCACTTATAGGAAGCGGAACGACCGCCTTAGTAATTCGTATTTTCCATAACCAAGCTCTAAAATACGCCCTTAGCCAGTATATATCCGAAGTCGAGTATAAACGGAGAGTCCTCAAGTACCTCGGACTGCATCAAGACATTATCAAACATTTTAATAAGCCGCACAAGGGTTAAATTACCTTAGAATATTACTCCTACAAGGTACGAAAGTATATTAAAGTTAAAAACCCAATTTCTCTAAAGCTATAAACGCTACAACTTATTAAGACTCTTATATTTATCCATACAAATAACGTCATTTATCGCAACCTAAGCCTACGCAATAAACTCACTTTAAAAATAAATGAGGATATTGTACTGTACGACTTCGCAGCATCTTTAATAAATAGCAGCTATCCCACAGGTCTCAAAGCAAAAGTAGGGTTCTATTACTAGTGTAATAATAAAACTGAACTTTAAAATGATCTTTTTGCAATGGGTTCTGTCTTTTTTAAGCTCTCCATACAGAAGCTGCTCTATATAGGATTTAAACCTGGAGAGATTATCCGCCGCTACCGTAACAAAATATTTCCCCCGGTGGAAAGCCTTCTCCTGGGTAAAATTATTAGTAAGTATTAGATAGGTAATTATAAAAGCGCCGACCAGCTTAGATCGGATTTAGTATATATTCGTGCCCTCTTTTTGCATTATACGTTAATACTTTATAAACAAAGATGTAAAAAGGAAGATCAACAAAAGACTTGCACAATTATCTCTTTCTTATAATTATCATCTTCCTAATTACATAGATAGCCTATGTATTGATAATATTACTGTAACTTTTGCGGGTAAAGGTAGCTAGTTGAAGGAGGAGGAAGAGCCTATTGCGATATCCAACGAGAACGTGTCTGGCTCTATGGTTTGTTACTAGATCTGTATAGGATAACTTTCTTTAGTATAAGTGCAACGGAAAAATAAAACGGCGCTTCTCTTAACCAACAGCTATCTGCGGACCCCAAGTGTCACGGTGCCGACCTTAGGTCTGGGGAAAGAGACTTGTTATTATACGAAGGGAGCCAAAGGGAACTGGCTCCCGAGAGGTAGGCTATATACTGGGTGCTGGGGAGGTTACGTATAGTTGCTGGTTCCGGGCCGAACCGGCCCCGGTTTGGTACTGTAATAGTACCCCGGGCTCCAAACGGTAATTACCCTTAATTGCCTTCAAAGTTTAGCCTGGCCCGGGATATTCCTACGCCGGGCCCTACTTTATTTTAATATAATCCGTATACCTTCTGTTTCTAATTCGGGTTGCCCCGCGTAACGTTTTATTACGTACCTTCCTTAAATAGCGGCGGGTACTTTTATAATCCCCGCGCCTCGTTTTGGGAAATTTCCTCTTTTACGCTTTTTTTAATTTTTCCGCGTTGGTTTTTATTCTATGTATATACTCCTTATATTCCGTTATACTTTCGCCCTTATTTCGTTTTTATTTTTTATTTCCTTATTTAATTATTTAAAATGTTGAAAATATTTAAATTAATTATACTATTAACCCCTAAGGGTCGTAATACGTATGTAGTTAAGGCTGTTAATAAGGTAAGTAGATTTCTTATTTCCTATTTCCTTATATTCTATTAACGTTTTATAAATTATCCGTAAAAAGCTTAAGGACCTTATTCTTATAAAAGAGTATTCTTACCTATATTATTTATATATTACTTAGGATATTTAAATTCCGTTAATTAATAGGGAGTTTATAATTTTATATTATAATTATATTTTTACTATATTAAAAAGTTATAATTAATACCGTAACTATAAGCAGGTTTATTTAATTATATATATCCCTTGATTTTATAGTACTTTAGTTACTAATTACCCTTTAGTTAAATATGAACCTAATTTGTAACTTTTGTAAGTTTTTCCAATTTTTTTAATAAACTAAATTTATAATATAGGAAAAGGATAATAATAGTAACTATGTTTAATTAGCTAAGTTTCATCTAATTATTAGTATTATTTTAAAAACGTTTATAAATACGTAATTTGGGGTTAAGTTTAATTATTGCTTATTTTATAATTTTACTAGTACGAAAAAAAATACTTAGGTATATATTTATCCTTATTTTTATATAATTCGGTTTTAATCCGTTAATTATTTAAAGGAGTTTTAGGAAGTTTAAGTAATTTTAATTAAGTAGCGTTGTTTTATTTGTATGATAATATTCCCCTATTTAATTACGGTTTATATTGCGCCTAAAATTATTCGGCTTTAAATTAAGCGTATTTGGAACGATAAGGTAACGTTTCACCTACTACCTAAAAATAACGATTATACGTAATTAATAATTGTTTAATCTGTTTTTTTGGGATAAATAAAGGCTATTTTAAACCTGGAGGGTAATAAGGCTACTTTTGTTTCCCTAAATAAAGTAGATTTTATAATTTTATATTTGTATAAGTTTTAGATATAATAGGTTTAGTAATAATTTGGTTATAATTGTATTTAAGGGGGTTCCCCTTGCTTTAGGTTTCTCCCTACGTACTTATAGTTTTAATTGGGTATTTAAAATAATTAAGGGTATAATTTTGCTTTAGTATTCCCCGTTAGGTATTTAATATATATTTATTAGTAGTTTGTTAGTATAGTAAAATTAATATTAATTTTCCGTTTCTGAGAATATTTTTAGCGTTTTAATTATTTTATATTATTAGGCTATATTTATACTATATTACTTATAAATTAGGCCGGGGGTTTTAATTTAATAGGGTTTTAATTATAAAAGTTTTAAATATCGCTATTATACCCGCGAAGGTTCTTCGCTAGTTCCCAGGTAGGTTAGTATAGCGGCTACTCTACTTTATATTCCAACCCTCTAATAATATTACGCAAGTTAAGGATTTTATTAAAATATTATTTGTCCTTATCCTTTATTTTGTCCTTATTTTAGGGGTTAATTGTTATTATTACGCTTATAACGTGGCGGTTATATACCTTATTAATAACCTTTTATTCCTAGAGGCTAATTTAATAATATTTAATAAAAGAGGTATAAAAGGTAGGGAAAAGTTTAAATTTTTTAGGTAGGTTTAGGGTTACTACTTTGGGATAAATTGAAATAATTTTGTATAAACCTTGTTATTTATTATTAAGTTTTTTTAAGGGGTGTTTAATCTTAAGGTTCTTAATATTAACTTAAATTAAGTCCCCTTTTTGAAATATTTTAATATTGGATTGGTACTTATTCGCGTAATCTGTGTAACGTTTTTAGGCTTTGGTTATAAAAGTGTATATTTACTTGTAAATTTGTTAAATTTAATTAGTAATATTAGTAACGTTTAGGAATTCCTATTACTATTAGGGGGTTTTAGCGGTAATTGGGTTGTAAATAGGTTCCGTTCTTATAATAAGGTACTATTTATAATTAGTAAAAAAGGGGAAGAAGTTAGTAATTTTGGAGGTTTAATTATTAATAGCGAATTTAGTAAGTAGTAGCCAATTAACCTAGTCATTTTAGTAAAAGGAATAAAAGGATTTTAAGTATTATATTAATTTTATATTAAAAATTTCTATTTAGTTATTAATTTGGGGATAAAATATTATTAAAGCCTTTAAAATAATATCTATCTTTTAATTAAATTTTTTCCAAAAGGTAGAGATAAATTATATATTTTTATTGGAGATTATAAATTATAATATATTATAAAGTTAATATACGTTTAAAATAAAGGTATTTGCAAATTCTTCCACTATTATATCCGGTATAAAAATAAAATAGCGTATTTTTATAAGTCAATTAATTATAATTAATACGTAAATAAATTTAAATCCCTTATATTTATAAGGGGGGAGTGGTTTAATATAATTTACGGAAATATTAATTTAGGGCCGGAAGGGTATTAGAAGCGGATCTAGGAATTTAAGTAAATTGGTTTTAAAGCTTTTAGTTTTAATATATAGGTTGTAGTTTTTGATAAAGGTAATAATATTACGGGATATTTGTAACTAAAAGTATAATTTGCGTAAGATATTGTATATTTTAAAGCAGCTAGAGTAGCCTGTAGGTATTGTAATGTAGTTTTAGTAGAGGATTTAGAGTTGGATATTGTTAATTAGGGGGATATAAAGCCTATTATAGTAGTAAACCTTCCCTTAGATTACTATATAATCAGCTATAACCGCTTTAAACTTCTATTTAATTAATCTGGGGAATTTTTTGCAATTAAGGTTCTTAATAGCAGCTTAGATTATTTTTACTATATTAAAGGACTTATATATTACGTTAATATATTTATTAATATAATGGGATATATTAAGGGTAAGTAATCTAAAGGGGGGGTTTGGGTTAATACCGGGTTGCTAAAAGGACGGGGGTAGAAGGGTGTGGAGTTTATTTGCAATTTGGTTATTAGTAGTATTAAAAGTTTTAGGGGTATTACCCAGTATATGTATAAATACGTTAGGTATTATAACTTTTTTGCCCAATTTATAGGTAATTTGGAACTGGAAATTGGAAAAAAATTTTAATTAGTAAATTTAACGCTGGTTTAGAAACTTAGTAGTAGTAAAGTATTTAAGGTTTTTATAATCCATAACTACCTTAACTATATCCCTATAACCCTATAATTCTAATCTTTATTCCTTAAATACCTTAACGATAATTATTAATTCCTTATTATAAATCTCATAATTATACTCTAAAGGTATATATTTGGCTAAGAAGAATATAATAAAGTAGAATTCTCTAATTTCGTTATACTAGGAGAGAACTTCTCCAAATACTTAATTGGAAACGTTAATTTTTATAATTATTCGTCTTTTGGAGTTAAAATAATTTAAAATTAATATTAAGATAAAAGTAGTTTTTAATTCGTAAAATACTTAAAATACTTCGTCCGGGAATACCCCTAATTACTTCTTATTACTTATAAGGCTGGTTAATAATTATACGATTTTTAAAAAATTTTTAATAAATTGTTAGTAAAAGTTCGTAAAGCCTACCAAGCGTTAAAGGTCTTTTAGTATTTCGGGGGGCTTTTAACTAGTAATAATACTAATTTTTTTAAAGTTTATTTTAATATTAAAGGTATTAATAATAAGGCTAAAGTATTTAATTTCCTGTACCCCGAACTTGTATTTCCTAATATTAATAGTAAATTCTACTTTAATAAATTGCTATATTACTTTTCGTACGTATTTACAGTATTTTACTTATATTTTGCTAAAAATAAGGATATTATTTAAATAGGTTATAACGAATTTATTAAATATATTATTATTATTAATCTTACACCGCAGAGGACCTCTGGTCCTCGCCCTAGTGGGCAAGCGGTCCCTCTATCTATCTGTTTTATTAAATATATTAAATAATATGTAGTTTATATAATATTGGAAAAAACTAGGTACCCTTATTATACCGAAATTTATTACAAGGTATTTATAAAGGCCGAACCTAATAATAAATACTATTTTTTATTTGTTTTTAAGTATAATACGTAACTAATTAAATATTGCGGTAATATTTAATTTAGTATAATATTTAACGTAGCTAAGCAAATCCAACGTCTCGTAAATAAGTAGTATAGGGTATTTATTTTTAACTATAATATTTTTTAATTTATAATAATTTACGCAAATTCTAATCCCCCCCTCTGGTTTCCTGGCAAGGAGGACGGGAGTTGTTACCAATAAGGTATTAGGGTAGATAAAGCTTTTATTAAGGTATTCGTTAAGGTATTTTCTAATGATATAAAGCTTTGGTACTAATATAAATCTTATTTAATAATTTAGTAGTATTTTACCTATTATAATCTTTATTTAGTGGTTAAAGGGGTGGTAGGGTGGTAGGGTTTTGGTTTTACTAGGTTAAAATACCTGGGTAAAGTTATAATATTTTGGTAGTAGCTATATTTTAATCTTTTCATTAGTTATAAGTAATTTACTTTATAAATATTTTTTAATATTTTTTTTTTTTACTACTTAAAGCTATAGGGCCTTTTTAATCTAGTTTTAAAAAGTACG
>Ga0247760_1001553_pt1 | contig 20716 bp, 24 predicted proteins | sample UWRJL171409R4_FD_179936 | JGI IMG/M metagenome (GOLD analysis project Ga0247760, IMG submission 179936) | Plant litter microbial communities from Arlington Agricultural Research Station in Wisconsin, United States - UWRJ-L171-409R-4 | ecosystem: Environmental > Terrestrial > Plant litter >... | reverse complement strand
AATGCACTGAGTCAAGTTCGGTTGAGAATATTTGGAAAATAGAAATTTTTATTTATTTTTTATTAAAAAAACAAACAAGGAAATGTTTCAGAGGGGGGGGTACATTTTACCAAACAGCCAAAGAGAAAACTCTCGGGGTAGGTAGGTAGGTAGGTAGGTAAATAACTTACAAGCGAAGGTAATCAATCAAGAAATGAGAACCCACAAACAAGATGGGAACCAACACGTGATATACCGGGTTGAAACCGGACACTGCAGGTTCCTTCTTGTTGTTGTCATCAACAACGCCGATAATGTCCATGTTCACTGCCCCGTCATCTTCATCATCTGAAGACTCCTCTTCGTCATTTGAAGAGTCGTCATCCAAAGACTCGTCAGAAGCAGAAGAAGAAGAAGAAGAAGAAGAAGAAGAAGAAGAAGAGTCATACCAAGAATCCTTGACAAACCAAAGAGGACTCTTGTCAGGGACAGCGTTCTTCGCCTGTGCGGTAAAGACATTGAAGGATTCGTCAAACTTCAACTCAGCACATGCACCACATGTATCACCACCATCCTTAACAGAGTCAGAGTCAGATTCAGAGTCAGGGTCAGAATCAGAGGCATAAAACTCCGGGTGGGAAGCCTGCCAAGCGGCCTTGCGCGCCGCCTTTTTCTTTGCGAGAGCACGACGCGCGTGTCGGCCCAGACCCGTAGGCCGGTCGAGCGTAAAGTCGGGAAGGGCTCGGTCTTCCAGCTCTACAAACTCGCTACCGGAATCAAACTCGCCTTCGAGCGGGAGGCAGAGGGAGTTTTGGAAACAAGCATTACAGCGGTCTCGGACCTGGGACAATACTTTCTCAACTTTCTCATCTTCCATTCCTCCATCCTCGTCGTCCTCGTGCTTATGCTCGTGATCTTGTTCAAAGGAAAAGAGGTTACCGGCTAGAATTTTCCCCAAACAAGTCTGCAAACAGACATCGCACAGGTTCGCATCGAGCAAAGTCTCCACACAGACCTCACACGACGACGACGACAACGAACCCGCATCACAAAGAACAGTCCAGGCCAGCAAGTTTACAAACTCTCGCTGACAAGTCTCGCACTGTCCGTGATAAACTCCATCATATCGTTCAAGTTCTGTTTCTGTTCCATCTTCCTGGTCGTCGTTCTGATCGTTCTTGGGAAGTAAGTGGAGGAGCAGCAGGGAATGGAACTCGTCATAGCACCAATGACATAGCCCATCACGAAAGTAAGGACCGGGCTTTCCCCCCCACATGTTCGGGCTGCTGGGGAGGTGATTCTCCATGACTTTGATGACCTCGTAACGAAGCTCGGGGGTGAGCTTCGAAGCCAAAAAGCGGATGGTGGACAACATTCTGATTGGTTAGTTGGAGACAATAAAACTTACCTGAAAAATGTGTTGTTAATGAAGAATGTGATGAACTTGTGATGAAGATGAGAGGTGGGAATGGTGATGATTTTTGTTTTCAGTTCCCGCCGGATTACTGAGGTTTAAATACACATTATTGAAGCACTAACCTCGGGTAGAGTGGTCACGATGTACTGCAAAAAAGACAATGGAATTGTCGAGAGAACAAAGACATACCTCCGACTAGGTGAGAAACTCAAGCATGAAAATAAACATTATTCACAAGAACAAAGGAGCTTGCCGATTCAAAATAGTTGTTAGACTAATCCCGCATCTGCCGCACATTCAAGTTGATCCGCTTGTTCTTCATCCAACCTCTCCACCCCTCGAATTTGCCATCCTCTGCCGGCCAGTTCTCCAGATACTCGGGACACGTTCCCTTCAGAACCTTGGGCACCCCATGCCATGCGAACCTCGAATCTTTGGTCATGTAAAGGGCATCCCCGGACCGCATTCGTAGCAGTAGATAGCCCCTGCCCTCTACATTTTTCTTTTCTTCCTCCGACATCTTCCCAATATCGTTTGGTGCAATCATGAACAGCGAGTCACAGCCAATGCTGATGCTCACCAAACCCTTGTCCGTCTCCTCCGACACATCCCGGTGCATCATCATCGTGTCGCCAGGGGTGTAAAAGTTAACAATGGCGGCCTGCGCCAGTGTCTCCGGGAAGAGAGTCTCCAGAAAACCAGCGAAATCCCTTGGGAACTCGGGCGGCCTTTCGCCTGGGTAGATGCGATTTGTCCAGTCGTACTGGCCGCCGAGCGTCACCCAGTGGAGTTTGCGGTCGAGGACCTGTCGGATGTTCAGGGGCTTGTGAACTGAAGGATCCTTGGGCTGGAAGGTGACTGGGGAGTCGGGCGGATACGAAAAGAACGAGCTGCTATCGGTATCGCCAGCGTCGGGTTGAAGATACGGAAGCTCATAATGAAGATGGAGGTTGGTCTGATGGTGCGGTTTGCTGAGGTCCCGATGGATGACATGATTGAGAAGAATCTTTTGAACTTCTGGGGGAACGACCGAGGGTATTAGGAGGAGGCCTTGGTATCATTAGCTATCTGGCCCACAAGGTGCACAACTAAGGTGCCCAACTCACCGGGCAACAGTGGATGAAAGTATATCGTGGCATCTTTCTCCACTTGGGGGGGAGTGGCGTCGGTAGGGTAGAGATGGCGAATTGATGCATTGATCTGCTCAGCGGGGATGGTGCCCGCAACACAAAACTCGGCAGCCGTTTCTGGAGATTCGAGATCATCGATATCCCCGCTGGAAACCAGCTGTTGCTGTTCCGTTTTGGAGAATGCCTTCCATCTCGCTTTGAGTTCATCCGACGGCTGCTCGTGCGCGTCGAGATCTTTAATGTCCACTGTCATGATAAATGCCCGATAAGTACCTAGGCAAGCTTTGTTGCAGACGTTGAGATGGCTGTCTCGTATGTGATGTGACGTACCTTCCTCAGACTCGAGCGACTGTCAAAGTTTGGTGGTGGGGTCACAGTGGCCCCTCCCCGTTGGGCTGAGAAGGTGGGGGTCTCTGCGCCACTCTCATGACCCCAACGTTGTTGCTGGTCGGTGCGGGGTTACCGAGCATTAGACGCGAAAGTCTGCTTTGTTTGGTCGCGTCGCTGGAGCCGGTTTCCATGGCTGATTTGTTGATCAACTCTCGAAATTTGATCGCCAATCTGAAATTTCCCCCAACGCCCAAACTCACGAACCGCGACGAACACACTGCGACAGCTCCTCACGATCCTTCAAGAGTAAGTACTTTGCCGATGGCAAAGGCGAGCTAACTGGAGCCTTTCTTGGATTTTTTTGCGGGCCACTTTGTCTCGGCGACCAGTTCTGTATCTGCGCTCCCTTGGATTTCAATTGTTTGTTGTCGCGGCGATCGTCCACGCTGCCCCTCGTTTTCCCTCGCTGGTTCGCATCCACGATCCATCCCCCCCCCGGTGCGCATCACCTCGCGATTCCCGATCCTCCCCACGATTCTCCCCCTGCCAAGACGATCCCCAGAGGCCTACTCGAGGGCGACCGAGGACTTGACCGACCGAACCCGAACAAAACTGATCTGACCTCGGACTAGTGCCTCGCGCAGAGCACCCACCGATCATAATGGAGAACTACCAAAAGCTGGAGAAGATTGGCGAGGGTAAGCTGGCCCGAATCCCTTCTGATTGCACCCTCCGATGAGCCCCATTGCTAACCGGTATCTGTCCTTCTCAGGCACCTATGGAGTCGTCTACAAAGCCCGCGACCTCACCAACAATGGTCGCATAGTGGCGCTCAAGAAGATCCGCCTCGAGGCTGAGGATGAGGGTGTCCCGTCGACCGCTATTCGCGAGATCTCGCTTCTCAAGGAGATGCGCGACCCCAATATTGTGCGCCTTCTCAACATTGTTCACGCCGACGGTCACAAGCTGTACCTCGTTTTCGAGTTTCTCGACCTCGATTTGAAGAAATACATGGAAGCTCTGCCCGTCAGCGACGGCGGCAGAGGCAAGGCCCTGCCCGAGGGTACCGGCGCTGAGCTCCACCGCCTCGGACTCGGTGATGCCATCATCAAGAAATTCATGAGCCAGCTCTGCGAGGGCGTCCGCTACTGTCACAGCCACCGCGTTCTTCATCGCGATCTCAAGCCGCAGAATTTGCTGATTGACCGCGATGGCAATCTCAAGCTCGCCGATTTCGGTCTTGCTCGCGCTTTCGGAGTTCCTCTCCGCACCTATACCCACGAGGTTGTTACTCTTTGGTACCGCGCTCCTGAGATCCTGCTCGGCGGTCGCCAGTACTCGACTGGTGTCGATATGTGGTCGGTTGGCTGCATCTTTGCCGAGATGTGCACCCGCAAGCCTCTCTTTCCGGGTGATTCAGAGATTGACGAGATCTTCAAGATCTTCCGGTTCGTATCTACCTCGCCCCAAAACTAGCTCCCATGCTGACTCTCACCTGACAGCCTGCTCGGTACCCCTTCCGAGGACGTTTGGCCTGGTGTCACTTCGTATCCTGACTTCAAGGCTTCATTCCCCAAGTGGAATCGTGACATGTCGGCGCCTCTCTGCCATAATCTCGACGATGTTGGCTTGGACCTGCTTGAAATGATGCTCGTCTACGATCCCGCTGGCCGCATCTCCGCCAAGCAGGCGTGCAACCACCCTTACTTTGAGGATTACAACCTCCAGCGAACTCAGACCAACGGCTACCAATAGGTTGACGAGCCGGTGCCTATTTTGTTCGCTGGGGCGGGCCACCGTCGCAGACTGTTCGGCCCCCGTCCTCATCAATTCTAGAATCACCTGTCCCACTCAACATCTACAAGTTGAGGGCGAATACACGGTACTGAAGTATAAGTACGCAACTGCTTTAAAAGTACCCTTCTGTTGATCACGAATTGTTCTCCTTTCAGGGCTGGCTTATTAGAATGGCGTTTTATTCAAGGGCTGGCAAGGAAATTAAGCAATGATTGGCACGCAAGGGCATTACGGGAGTGGGCATAGCGGATTCGCATATGGGGACAGGAAGGTATATATGGACAAGGCAATGATGTTCGACAGCAGGAGTTTCTTTGCTGTCCTGGCGATTCATGGCTCAGGAAGCCTTGACAGGCTGTCTGCCAGACTTTCTCTACTGCCCTGGATCTCAGACTGGGATTTTCAGCTGTGGTGTCTTTTTATTTCTCACAGAGTTTAGGGGTCAGGTAGGCAGGAGGCGTCCTGTAGCGTGGAATGACAAACATGCAAACATTGTGCTTGCTGGGTGATGTGATGCGCGTGTGGGCACGTTTTGCTATTTTCTGGGGATGTGTGTTCTCTCAAGATACCCTTGCTTGCTAACCAGGAGGCTTACAATCTCATCAGTCGAGCCCAGCACAGGACACTTCAGTCATTCTTTGCCTTTTCACAAGCCTCGGGCCTCTCAGTTTCGGTCAATCTCGAGCCAGCATGCGACTTTGGGGAAAACCCTCACTCGGTCGACCATACAACTCTGTCAGAGGTTCCTGCAGGCCTGAGGAACAGCATCCAACATCCGATCCCTCCCGGCCATATCCCGGCGGCACATACATACGCATACACATACAGATATCGGAAGAATCGGGAATGGCAAGAGCATCGGGCATCACATCGCTTCAATGTGCCAATGCCAGTGCCAATGCCAACGCCGCTTCTATACATGTATTCTTACCGATGGAGCAGGAACATGAATGCAACATTGAACGGAGCTTGGAACCTAGGTTCTCGGAAGCTAGGTACGATGTAGGCAGGCCGGCAGGCAGGCAGGTGGGCAGACAGGCAGGTGGATAGGTGCTATTTTTGCGGCACAGCGTACAACGCACAGCATCACATAGAGCATCGGATCGTGAGAGACGGAATGCAGCAATGCCCTTTTTTTTTTTTCGCTGTTCTGTTCTGTTTTGGGATGTCTCTGCCTTTGAGAGGTAGGGAGGTAGCTAGGTAGCTTCGTAAATGCTCACGGCTACATCCCTACGTCCCTACCTAGGCAAGACGAAGTAAGCTAGGGTATTCATTCGTAAGGAAAAGGGAAGACAAGGTACCGACTCCTCCACCCTTCCATACCCAGGAAAGGCTAGCCACCGACTCACCCATCCCGACATGGGAGTGTTTTATCCCACTACCCACTTTTTACGCCGTCGGGATATTAAGCATGTGTTTGTAATGCTGCTACTGCTGCTGCTCTGTGGCGCGGTGCGGCTTACCTGCCTATCTACCTAGGTACCTAGGTACCCAGGTATGTACCTTATCCATCCATTCTGATGGTGGCGTTCCTGTTTGAATTCCACCTGTCTGTCTGTCTGTCTGTCTATCTCTCAACTTGGCACGGTGGCATTGGTACATGCATGGGCTGTCATGTTTCGAGGACGCCGAGTAAAGTATCCTGCACTATACACAGAACATGGTGGTGTCGGGGTGGTGTCGGGTGGCGTCGGCGTGTCGGCGTTCCATGCATGCCTGTACAGTGAGTGTGGGTGCCATGGGTGTCTACCAGGCGATGCCCTATTGTCGGTTGGTCTGTACGTGGCACGACATGAAGGAGAGAGGTGGGCAAGATGCATGGGTCCTAGACATCTACTTTACTATTTACAGGTGTGTGATGAGTTGATGATGGAGGTGTTTGCTTGTCGTATGTCTGTGCGAACAAGGGCAATGACATACATGCATGCATGGCGATGTGCCGGATGTTGGTGGTTGACATACCATCACGACAAGATCAAGATGGAAAGAATAGAACAGAAATGCGATATGCAGTATACTGTCCGAGCAAAGTCTAAGAAAAGCCGACAATCATCTCGCGTGGCATGGCAAGGACTGGTGTATGGTGTATGGTGTATGGTAGATGGCTGGACGGGACAAACTCACCCGGTGATGCACCCCAGATTCTCGCAAAGATTGGGCTGGGTTGGCTTCGGTAGGTATGATGATGAACTGGTTGGTGCATATGCACATGTCATCCCAAAACAGATCTCGCCTTTTTCCCCGCCGCGAGAATTATCCGGTGTTGTGTGTGTTGGTGCGCCTTAGCGAATGGCTCAGATGGAGAAAGGGGGATGGGGAATTGGCGTTTCATTCGGTCGGTCGCAGTGCCGGTCTATTTTTCTCTACACTTGCTGCTGTGCAGTCAGTGCAGCAGTGAGTGTCTGAGCACGGCCTTCAGGGTCACCTCGATCTCGCATGCAGTGATCGATTGGAAACATGGAAGGGACCACCGAAGGACAACAATGTAACGCCGCGGTGTTTCCCGTAGCTTCCCATCCACACATTTTGGACTAAACGACAACCGTTATTGGTCTCAACAGACGCGGTCGGCGGGATTGTTCTCGGGAAGGATTCCTTTCGTCCCATGGACCATGGGTCCGCGGCTGCAGCGCGCGCCGGCTGTTCCAAGAGCCGCTGCACTATGGGCGACACAAGTGGGACATCCGGCTGTTTGTCTGCCGCGATGCAACGGAACCGCGCTCGGTTGGACCAATAGCGTTGCGCGTGGCGCCGGCAACAGATTTAGCAACAATGCTGCATTCTCCTCCATCGCGGCAAGGCGGGCCAATTGACGGGGAGATTGAGAAATCCGGGGTAAACATGCTCATGCTCTTCATTGCCCGTTGAATAGAGTGCAACTGTCGGGTGCAACTTGAAGCAATTTTAGACGCCGCAATCTTGCTTGCCGGGCGGAATTGTTCCCGTCCGCGGGGGGCCAAGACGGGGCGACCAGGCGAGGTTGGGGCTTGATGTTATTTCTAGCGCCTTGATGGTTGACAAGCTTTTTCATCTGCAATCTGCCATCGGTGGGTCGTATTTCGATTCTGTGGTGCAAGGGTTTTTGGATGGGTTTGGGGGTTACGACCAACTGATGAAGTGTCGGCGAACGGTCGAAGGAACATGCCGTGGGAGCCGGGCGGCGCTTGGGGGCGGCCTTTGGTCCAAACGCGCGGCTACGTCAGAAGCTCAGCTGAAAGCCGCGTGTTTGAGATAAGCGCTGCCCTGGTTCCTGCCTTCCAGTGAGAAATCGTAGATCGGGATCGGATCTGACAAGCCAAATCCTCCGACACCAGCATTTCGGTCCGCTGGGGGGGTTAACTTAGCTAGCGCTCATTCATGACAAGATTTGTGGACGATTCATTTTGAGTCGGTTTGCTTCAAGTGGAGGCCGTCCAAAGACGTGCCGCTGTCTACGTAGTCGTTAACTCTAATCGCCCGAATTGACGTATGCTTGGCAAGGAGGGCTCCAAGGGTCCCACTATTCTAGACAAACGCCGCTCACAGCAGTGTTGATCAAATTCCAACCCCCTGACGAAGCCACCGAGCTTACAAATTCGGCCAACGGCCGTTTCTGAGGCCATTTTCACTATCAAATCTCTCAGCACGTAGAGTGTGGCTGGTGTTTTGTTCCGCGGATCCATGCAGAGGCAGCTTACCAAGCCCGTGTGTGGGGAAAGGGGGAAAAACATGTGCGTCATCAGCCACGCGGAGAAGCCTTGGTCCCTGTCACGCTGAACCCCTTTTTCCGCTCACAAGCTGCGGATGAGCAAAAAGCCCGCGGAGATCAAATCGCATCGCTCGCATGAACTATCAAATCCCCGGTAGCCCAAGTGAGCATCATCTCTGGATTACCTGGATTCGGTAATGATACCCTTCTCGCAGATGCATTTGATATTGCCTCTTTTTTCTTTTTCTTGTCTTGTCCTGATGGCGGCGTCGCCGTAGCTCGGTATGGAATTCGGCCCTTCGGCCTTGCTCGGGCTTTTTGGGCTGGCTGCTTTGACCGGTGACGATGGCGTGCAGCCACAACAACATCACAGATCCAATGCGATGCAGATTTGCAAAACCAAAAAAAAGCCATTCATTCCGGCTGTGTAGGCTTTTGCTCGGTCCTTTCATTTACAGCCGCAAGACTGGACGGTTACGTGCAACATCACGCAGAGTTACGATGTCGTGTCTCTGCAACGCCAACTTAGCCTCGATGCTACCAGCGTTGTCTCACCCTTTTCTTGCGGTGGTGGTGGTTGCTGCAGCAGAATTGACTGTTTGCAACACTGCCGCGGTAAAACCACTCACTCCATCGACACAATCCAATAAATGTTGCAAGCTTGTGACAGTCGACTCTCTCAGCTTTTCCAGCTTTTCCATCACTCAGCCACCCAAAGGGGTCGTGACAGTTAAAAAATTGTTGGCCTGGACGACTCGATTGGCTGTTTGACTCGCTCCTTGCAGGTTTGGTTTCAAGACATGCATCAGCCAATGACGGCACTCGCTCTGTGACCTGCGGCAACTGCCCCCGACACCCATTCGGCCAAGCCCTCCGGATTCGGTTTCCTAGTGGGCCCGCCAAATCGGTTGGTTCCTCGGTGGCCTCCGGCTGAACACCCGGGCGAGTCTTTGCGCTGCGGGGGACAAAGAGCGGGGAAAAGGGGCGGTGTACGGGTAGCTTTTACACACGTCCAGTCAGTTCCTTTTGGGCGTTGGATGTCGGGACTCCGGGGAATGAATGAATGCATCGCTCGCTTGCTTGCTTGCTTGTTTGTTGCTGTCGGCGTCTTTTTTGGTAGGTAGTTTACCCCTGATCTGCCATTGCGCCTCCTCCCCTCCCTGACCAACCCATCTTGGTCTTTGGCCCCAGAAAGATTGGATATCAATTCCATCCATGGCTCGGTTGCAAATCAGGACATGAGATCGCCGCCATCTGCCTGGACAAAGCTGATAATGTTCCCCGGGTTGCACTCGGCGATTTTGCGTGGAATTGATGCGTGACAAAGGAGCCATCACGACGGCATACCCCTCATTACGAAATTTGGCGTTCATGCATCCAGCTTGTTGGTAGACAATGCCGCCACAGGCCCGGCGCACAGAGGCACTTGCTTTTTGGTTCCTTTTTTCCCCCCGCCGTCTTAAAGTATTGGATAAGCTATGCTGTCGATGAGCCGCCACCACTGTAACATCCCCTCCTTCGGTCAAATAAGTTCTTTCCGGACGTAAACTAGTAGGTGATGGGATTTCTTGGAGATGCATCGACGTGAAACACTCTGGCCGCCCCAAAGTCTGGATGGCGGGCCCCACGTCCTGCATCTTGCCCTGCGCCCCGGCTCTCGGCCCTTTCGAGTTTCGTTTCCACGGCGGGCGCGCAAAACTGACAATTCCTGAGACTCTTGGAATTTGCGGCAATCGAAACAGTGTGATTTGAGTAGTTTCTCGGCACTTTGGTACGGATAGGCTGCCTGCTTCTTCTAATCTGCTCGTTTCAACGATTCAGTTGGCCGCCTGTGTCTGATTCGGCGGCCGCCAAGAGTAACTGACAGCGTCTGCATGTGTTGGCGCGGGCCCAGCCCTTCTGCAGGGGTTTGGCACGGCCGGCGCTGAGGAGGCCATGGCGGACAATAAATCGCGGAAATATTGGTGGGGATTCGTTCATTTCTTGTCCAGAGCCGGTGTGCATTCTCCCCCGTCAGCGGCCAGACCGGCGCGCCGATCCCCGGCGGCATCTGCACCGCCGGTTTATCCCATCGGTGACAACATCAGGAGCTCCATTTGTTTGACTCCACCACGCTTCGTGACAGTAGGTTCCATAACGCGGACCCGCCGCCGGGCTCATGTGGTCGCTTTCGATATCTCCAGAGTGGACACAATCTGCACCTGACCGCTTCTATCCGGACGGCACCTGGTACAACAATTTGATCATCAGCTTCTGGCGTGCACAAATCCATCGCTGCAGATGGCGGAAACTAACGGCCGGCCCCCTTGTGAGATTTTGTTTCGTTTCATCGTCGTGCATGGCAGCCAGGTTTTGTCGACATCCTGCGTGTAGGGGGTTCCCTCCCTCGAAAAGTTTCATACCAGGGGTGTTCCGTGGGAAGCTGGCCAGGGCCTCAGGGGGGGGAAGAAACATCACCACACGCGGCGTTGGGAGGCCGAAAGAGTAGATCAGGTATTCCCCCTGCGTTTACGCTTCTTGCGGTCAGTGGGATATGCGAGATTGATTGGATCTGGATAATCTCGGGCGCTTTGGTTGGTTCACTCTATCTGATGTTTGCAAAAAGGGTCGGGATGGGGGCTCGTGCTCCCGCAGCTTGGGCCGAATTGCCCGATGCGGAATGGGTGTGTGGTGCGGTGAAGATCACCGGTTTTTTGTCTGCACTTGCCGATCGCCGAGTGCACCTCAACCCAGCTGACTTGGGCGTGTGCAAGTCATTTTTTGGCAGAATCAATGCCCTGATGTTTCGAAACATTGGGTCATTAGTGACGATTTTTGGGCATGTGGGGATTCTCAACGGCGTTGGGCAACTTTTGGCCACCCAGCAGTTTTCTTTTGCTCTCAACGGAGCAGCGGCATCACTTGCAGCATTGAACGAGTCGGGCAGCCTCCAGGGCGGTCAATAACATGGCGCCATTCCGGAGGGCTGTGGATGAAGGCGCGACCATCATCTTCGCGCCAGGCATATCCCAATGGCGCGCGTCGCACGCCAGCACTGACATTCGATATGCACATAGCCGGGAATGGGCCGTTTGGGCCTGCGCATTTGGGCTGCTACGTGGTGTGCTGGTTGGTCGTGATTGCAACCGATGATAGGATTGGACCAGCTCGCTCATGCTTCGCTGTCGTCGTCCGCTGCCCAGGCGGTCAAGTGCCCTGGCAACCTGGGCCCAGAATCCCCCATGGCCAGGGTCCAACGCGGGGTAACTTGGCTACCTGGCAGTCTTCAGTTTTGACCGCAAAGATGACTCACAATAGCATGGAAATTTGAATGCAGCTGCAATCGCGAGGACTAGTGAGAACAACATCCTCCCTGGTCAGCTCCAATGAATTCTCGCAGTAAGAAAAACCTTGAAAAAAAGGCTTGTTCTGGGGTTTGACGCAGGGTGCAAACTACTTGGGGCCAAGAAGCGAACCCCCCTCCTTCCTCGCTTGTTTCATGTCCTGAGGCCGGGCACACAACCCGCCAATGACATGGATGGAAACCCAGATCGCTGGCAGTGGGAACCGTTCACCATCCAGTGGCAGGTGAGCTGCCAGCCATTCATCAAAGGGGTTATGCATCCAAATGCAAATCCAGAGCCACTCAAATCGGCGTGGCACCAGCCTTCCCAGGGCGGGAAGGGGGGAGGCACTTCCCCAATGACTCGGTCCCACGGAGCATGTCTAATTGTCCTCGCTTGATGACGGGAGGGGCATGAGAGCGACGCATGTTCGACGTCTACGATGAACACGTAGGGAGAGGAAATGTGATATGACGAAAGTGCTCCCTTTGCAAGGCTTCCTGATGATAAAGTTTCTGCCATTTCTCCCCGAATCATCCCACCTGTCTTGCCTTGATATTGTGTGCATTTCACGATTTCGATAGTTGATAGAAAGAACCTCCCTGAAAAGGTAGCTCTCAACTTCCGTGCCCCCTTCTGTCCCGCCCGCACAATACGGCAAATCCTCCACCCCCTCGATATCAGGACTGGTTCCGCTGGAAAAAAGGGGCAACTCACTAGACAAAAGTAGCACCGAGATCTGGTACAAGATTGTAAGTCTGGCACGGATTTTCCATTAGGTTCGCACTCCCTCGAGAGCCCGACTCGGAGAGAGACTTGATATCTCGTCCCTTTCTGCCTTGAGTGCCCCCCCCCCAGCTTGGTTTGCAGCCTACAAATGCAGCACGACTACCTGGAAGGTACATCGCATCGTCATCATCGAATTCGCACTCTGCACGCAGGCAGACACACATAGCCAGACGATAAAGTTCACCCCTTGTACACGCCACATCCACGCCTCCCGGTTGTGTGTTCGTACAACGACGTGCAACAGCGAGGCAGTCTGACCAATTATTCGAGCCTCACTCCACACTTCAGAGAAAAAAAATCAGCAGAGCCCAAATAACTGACCGTTGGAAAAGACGATATCTGTTTGGTCAGGCATCGCCCTCAGGCATTTCTCAGAGAACAGCACCGTCTGCGACTCGATTGGACGAGACGAGCAACCAGCAATCCCGGCCTGATCTGGCTTCCCTCAACGCTTTTTTTACCTATTCGCCCAGCACCCCCGCTTCGCCTCGCAGTTACCGCTGCTGCAGCAGACGCCAGCACGAATCAACCCCCGCTGACAAGTCGCACTGGGCGTCTCCTCGAACACGCATCAGATCGTCTCGGCGCACCAACGCCAGCACCCGACCGACAACACCCCCCTTTTGGCGCGCGACAGGCCCCCCTGCCTTCCCGCCTCCTCGAGCATTTACCGCGGTAGCGTGCATTGTTTGCGTGGACTTTCTGCCATATTAAATCGGCCGGAGCCCTCGATCCCCGAATCCAAAATAACGAGTCGCAGCATCGAGTATTGCCCGAACAGCACCGAGCTTTGGTCTTGTGTGCATTTCCTCCGTTCCATTCAACCAAACTGATAGATCGTCCGCCGGTTCGGAGTGCTTTTTTTTCCCTCACCCCCCAAGGCGCAATTCGTAGCCTTCCTAATTCGGCAACCGCTTCTCGGCTTCATCGACCGCCTCCCGCTTTAGAAGGTGCTCAGCTATTCGATCCGAACTTCAACCACTTGACAGTTGGTCTCGGACCAGTTTTAGCAATCGGTCGTTGTCCGTTACTGACTGACTCGCACCACGGCCGAGACGCATTTCGAGACATTTTTTTTGGTTTTCGGTTCCCCGGATTCTGCATCGCCGGTTTTTAATTCCCCTCGACCCCACCTCAACTTCTCAATCGCCCCCCACCAAGAGGCCCAGAATCTCGTGTTCTTTTCCTCGCTGCCAAATCGACCCCGTTGTAGCCGGTCAAGCCCGGGATACCCAGTTCCCACTTTTCCCGAGATCGCCACTCGAGCCGACCTGAAATTCTCAGCGCCGCCCGCCTTCAGGAGTCACTCAGCAACTCGCGCAATTGTAGCTCACTCGGTTTTAAAGGGCTCTCGCCATCAACGGTTCGGCCACGGGACAGCTCCGTCGGTCGCATTTTCCGCAGTTGCGGATTTTCGATCAAGCCGTAGTCTCCGAACTATTTCCTGGTCGGATTTGGCCGTTGAGGGCAACAGAGTCCGTCACGGTTTTGATTGGTCAAGCGCCCCGCCTTTGCCTCCTGCCACTGCCAAGTGCCAGACAGGCCTGTGGCATTCCAGCCGAACCAGCCCACGCCTGGAACCCGCCGATCCCTGACGCCCCCTCCCACCCCCCGGTCGCGACCGACAGTGCGGGCCATCAGTCCACCCCTGTCCACCTGTGTTGTGGTCGGCCACCACCTGGAACGCCTGCTCAGCCTCGTGCCTTCGCAAGTCACCCCGCTGGCGAATGAGCCACCGAGACACGCAGCAAAAAAGCGCCCACTCAGAAGCCTCGACATAGCGGCCCAAGTACCCAGGTACCTTTTTCCGCGTGCTGCACCTGCCGCATATTTTTCTCACCCTATAACCCCAAGGTACCCCAAGCACATGAGCAGCTCCGTGTAAGCCGGCTCACACATCACACATCACACACCACAACCCACCCCACCGAGGACAGTTGGGACTTATAACTCAGTCCCATCTCCCCACTCTCCTCCTTGGACGACTCCGTCACCACACCTCACCAACACCAACACAACACACATCATTGCCATGGAGCCCCTACCGAGTCTCACCACGGCCGAGGTTAACGCTGCCGCCCTCGACATTTTTGTCTACAAGCCTGTCGACCATGAGATGGTCCGCTATCTCGCCAATGCCGCCTTCAGCGTCATCCAATGCGACCCCACTATGATGCCTCCACCACCCGAAACCCGATCAAAACTGCCTTCTCCGCCCGGCACGCCACCACCGCGAGCTGTTCAGGTCAATGACGGCGGTCTCCCCACCCTGGAGGAGTTCATCGTCCAGCTCGTTGTCTCATCTAACGTGCAGGTGCCGACGCTCATGTCCACGCTTGTCTACCTCAACAAGATCAAGTCCCGTCTACAGCCCATGGCCAAGGGCCTCAGGTGTACTGCTCACCGCATCTTCTTGGCTACTCTGATCTTGGCTGCCAAGTACCTCAACGACAGCAGTCCCAAGAACAAGCACTGGGCCAATTACAGTGTCATCACTACCGCGGCCTACAACTTCGGCTTCAGCCGCACCGAGGTTAATCTGATGGAGAAGCAACTGCTTGCCATTCTTGACTATGAACTTCGCATTACCGAGGAGGATCTCTACCGGGAGCTTGACTACTTCTTGGCACCTATCCGTGTGGAGGTGGAGGCCCGTCACGCCCGCCGCATGCGCCGCCACGCCGAGAAGATGATGCAGCTCAAGATGGAAGAGGAAGCCTGGATTCCTGCTGCTCGCAGCGCCGTCGCTTACGCGAGCCCGCCTCCTTCGCGCGGTACCTCGCGGTCTTCTCGCCAAACCACTCCTTCGGACGATGTGCCTCCTGGTCTCTACTCGAGCGGTTCTTCATACGCCGGCTCAACCCACAGCCGTGCTACTACTCCCCTCAGCGACATGGACCCCTCCGAGGAGCAGCCTTACATCTACAGCTACCCCGAAGAGCTCGTGTACGAGTCCCCGGTCGACTGCATTGTGGATCGCCCCTGCGTGCCTGAGAAGGACCCCATCTATGCGACGGGCGCTCGCAGGAAGGCGGCTTCAAGCACGATCAAGATGCTCCCTTACGGGATCAGCGCCGAGGAGCTTCGCAACCTGGAAGATGGCGGCCGCGTCAAGCGAATGCGCGGCATGCTGGGGCGGGTTTTCGGTACGGCTACACCTACGGGTGTCTCGGTCCGATGAGCGACGGCAAACGAATCATGACTTGTTAACGCATGAGCCACGTCGGCATTTACGAAGCAGATCATTGCATTGATTGCATAAGACTGCACATTCTTTACAGCATTGACCGGCCGGCGTTATTCTTTTTGTTTCTTCCCTTCCCCTCAAAAGCGAGGTGTTTAGTGGCATTTGGTCGAACATGCATTTGCATCAAATGGGTGGCAGGTAGAATGGGTGGGGAAGTGGGAAGAGCTAGGCAGGGCGCTGGGATTTTTACTATGGGCAATAATGGCGTGGATGGACAGATCCTTGGTCTGGGGTTTCGGCGTTTCGGATAACATACCAAATATTTGAGTATGACAGGGCTGGTTGGTTGGTTTTGAACTTGACTTGGGCGCCGTGGCATTTTGTCTCAACTGACAAGGTCTACCTAATTTTTCTGCGCGGGAGCTTGGGGATGGACAGATAGGCATCCTGGTCTTCAGACCTCAGGCATCACGTCATCTAATTGATGAAAGAAGTTGGCTGCCGATTTTTCTTTTGCATGGAAGTGGTTTGCCAATGTGGAGGTGTGAGAGGGACGGCATTCGGGAGGTGGCATGAGAGCGGAAGCGATGGAGATACCCCAATAGGCAAGATGATCGACAAATTGATTAGTTTACTGCTTAACACGGCCCGCATGTAATTTTGTCACAGGTGTGTTGTTTGGTCCTGATTGCGGCTACCAAGCGCCAAGCAGGTGGGCGATGGGTGGTTGGTGATGGGGTTTGTTTATCTCAGAAGGTCATTGTTGTCATCCAATGACATGGGCTGTGTGATGTTTTGCATTGGGCTGCCAACTGGGCTGCGAGTGAGCTATTTAGCGGGAGGTGTTAATGCAGAAGGTAGGTCGGCTGATGGGCACAGTTGCCATGGAGGTTGGAGGGCGGCCCGCATGTCTGGTGCACGTCGGGTCGCCTGTCTGGTACCAGCCTCAACTTAATGAACCAGTGCTATCATGCGTGCGTTGTATCTATCTACCTGACGGATGGGCATCCACCTAACGGCAAACTTCCGACATGCAGCCTCAGACTTGATTAGGTTACCTTGCTAAGGTAGGTAGTTATGCGCTGTCGTAATCCAGTCCAATGACCACATAACTCCTTCAGCACCTTCATGTTACTACGTTTACTTGGGGAGGAAAGGGGGGCTGGGATGGATGGACAAAGTCCCTACATTTTGTTAGTGCAGTCTGGTAGTAGTGTGCATGCCTACATTCCCGGCAGTTGGTTTTTTTGGGGGGGTTTTGTTGGGTTTGTTGTTAACGTAGTGTGTGTGTGGTTAGTGGTTACCCCGCCATTCCGTATCCTACCTAACTAGGTGACCATGCCCCCAGGTGTGCAGGAGTTTTTGTTTGTTGGATTGAGGATTTTGGTTTTTTTTTGTGGATTTTCTGGTCGCGATTGGAGGTCGCGATTGGCACAACTCAAAGGAGGTCGCGTTTGCAGGTCGCGGTCGCGGTCTGGGTCGCGGTCTGGTCGCGATTGGAGCCGCGCCGCCGCGGCGACGGGAGGATGGGATGGAGGGGGATTTACGGCACTGCCAGGTCCAACCCCTCCTCCACTCTTCTCTCTCTCTTCTCTAGTTACCGTGCCGTGCCGGCTGGCTAGCTTGCTGGATGGCCAGCTGGCCTAGTTACCGGAGGCCACCAGCCAGCCAGCCAGCCACATGAGGGAATAGAAGGGAATGAAATGGGATTCTTTTGTTGATGTTTCGATCAGGAGCCCCTCAACTGTGTCCCTATCCCTGTCCCTGTCCCTCAGCTGTGCCCCATCTCCATGTCCCATGCCCATATGGGCATTAGCGTCGGTGTCGGTGTTGGCATCAGCATTGGCGTTGGCGTTGGTGGTGGCGTTAGCACTGGTGTTGGCGTTGACTCAATTGTTGACAGAGTGACGTGACGGTCAACGGTCGGGGTGGTGTTACGTAGGCCCTGAAAGGAGGAGAGCGGGGGCGGGGCGGGGCCGCTTCCAACCAGTCCTTCCACCCGATCCTGGGGATCAAAGTTCCTATCTAACCTTTAACTTCGTAACTACTACCCCTTGCTATTCGTACCTTACTACGACGCGATCTAGTGTAGTGTAGGATTTGTAGTTCACAATTCACATATGACGGCATGGATGCATGCATGGATGCATTGTGGCCGTGTTTACAAATATTAGTACATGCATACATGTATTGAGGGGGGCCAAAGTTATGTTTTTGTCTTTTTGGTTGATCAATCTTGCACTACTCTGTATGTAAGTAGGTGCAATATTAGTTCTAGTTCCTTGGGACAAGGCAGAGAGAGACAGTGAAAGAAGATATGCCGGGGGCGGCGGCACCGTTGATCCTCTGTCCGCTTTGCTGCTGCTGCTGCTGCTGCTGCTGCACAGACCTGATAGGCATCCAAAAAACTACACTACGTCTGACACCTCACGATGGTTTTTTGCACACATGCATCTTGGCAGAAACACCAACAAGGTACCTAGGTAATAATCAGGAAGGTGGCTTTCCGCGTACTGTACTGTACTGGACAAGACAGGACAGCCTGATGAGTAATGCACTTCTTTGTGCCCGCCCACCCGTGAGAAATAAAAGCAAAACGCCTGTTTCAAGCCTGCCAGATTACCGGTAAAATGGCTCCTCACGTCAGATGCATTGAGTCAAATCAAGCTTTAAACATTAATGATGGTCGCGGCCGATATCATCATCAGCCTGATGAGAGAAAGCAAAAAAAGAAAAAAAAAAGGGGGGGGGGAGGGGGCGGAACGAAGCGTAGCTAGGTAGCTAACTGGACACATCGTATTCTCGTCCACTCAGTACGTCAGAAACTTACACCCCTCAAACAAACTTGGATCTCGGGATGGATCATGGGAATGACGCGCCCCCGGATTTTACCTTGTGCTGGTCTGCGGCGCGGCTCTTTTTTTCCACAGATCCTTTCTACCTAAACGAATCTTCGTTGGCTGACAGGTGGCCCCCCACGGGCTCACGGGCCGTATCATCAAAGACACCAAAAGCCATTTTTCGCGAGGTAAGCTTCTGGAAGGGGGCACGAATTTCCAGTTTGGGACACCGGTGGTGACACAGACACACCAAGGTGAAGATTAGACTCGAGGGATTTTGCAGTCGTGAGTTGCCTCCTTCAGAGCCAGGGGGAGGAACCAACCAGACCAGACGGCCCCCTTGTGTTTTTGACGAACACCACCAACCAGTAGCGGCCATGGGCGATACACAAAAAAAAAAAGGTGTTTCGTGTCCTTGTCCTTGTTGGGAGGGGGGTGGATGACGCATCCTTTTCTTTCTCTAGCGAATGGCGCAGGCCAGGCAGGTTGGCATGGCAGACAGAAAACAGGCTCGGTAAACGAGAAAATTCGCAATTGGGGCTCATATTGACATGTTCAAAATTCCCAAGTCAATAAGTCAAAAGTGCAATATCGGGACCCAACAAGATGGGATCTGGAACCTGTCGGATCAATTGGACGGGGGGGTGTTGCCGAGGTTGTCGGTTGTCAGAACAAAGCCACGGGCGGACTGCAAGGAGAAGCCGGGGGCGGAAAGCATGCGCGGCCCGGCACCGCCACCACGAACGGCTTTGTGAGAGTACCTTGCCTTTGAGGCTCATCGTGTTATCGTTGTTTTTGCCGTTGTTGGAAAGAGAAAAAGAGGTATGACTTGAGTACGTGCGCGCACACATGCGCATTGTGTCTTGGATCCCACTGCGCTGCTTGCTTGTGTTCTGTTCCGCGTGATGTGGATCTGATCAAAAGGAGTCGAGCAGGAGGCCGCTTGTCGCTTGTGACCCCAGATCACGCTGGGTGGAGATCTCCCGCCAGTGGGACCAGACCCTGGCAAGCCTGGTCCGTGCGGAGGGAGATGACCGGCCAGCCAACGCTGCACTTTACACTAGTTCTACACTAAATAAATTCGCCCCTTCCCCTTTTCAGTTCCCCTGAACATCTCTCTCTCTGCCAAGAAAAAGCCACAATGAGTTTTGGCCTCGTCTGCGTCACCACAACGCCCCAAGGCGATTCACGGGGTTCTGTCCTGTCCTGTATGGCGTCTGCACTTTCGCATCATTTTCTGGATTCGGCCAGGTTGCCTCTAATGTGTGATTCGCATTCGCTTTCAATACGGCAATCAATCAATCAAGCCTTGCTGCAGTCGGCTTTGTTGTGGGGTTTGACTGCCTGCACACGAGGCCAGCCACACGACACAGCCGAGCCTGACTCGGCTGGATCGGAGTTCAACTTTTAGGTGTAAGATTATTTGCGAGTTGACGCGGCTTTCCTCGTGAGAATACTAGTGTAGATACGAGTTCCTTGTTTTCAAAGCGTGCACTTGGCCGGGTGGGCTCCAGAACATGAAATGGGACAAGGGATGACTACACGTGTGGAAAAGACATGGAACATGAATTCCGATGTCAACTTGCGACTCCCACGTAAAAGCAGACAGACAACTGAAGACGCCCGAGTGCAGCTTGATATTATCAGACCTGTGATATCAATCAACACACAAACACCAGACGTTTTCAAAGGTACCTGCACGAGGATACAGCCTGGTAACCTGCGACGAATCTGGGCGCAGAAAATTTCCTTTTTCCTTCGTAATCCTGAGCTGGGGTAAGCTTTTTCTGATTTTCCCCTGAGCTAGGGTGATCTCATACAGTAGAGACCGAAATCAGTGTCCACGATTTCAATGTTCAAACTTTCCCCGCATGGGCCAGTTCTACAGTTGCGGCGGCTCCGCGCCGTCCGGCATCCGGCCAAATGCAGGAAGCAATTCTTCGGGCAATCTACCGCCACAACCAGTCGCACACGTCTTGAATTCAGAAATCACTGCGCCACCACATTAAGCTAAATATCGCCACAAAGTGTGTTCGCCTCAGCATGCTAGAAAGTTCTAGAAACTCATCAAATCTATAAATTAACTTGTCCTCCCAGGCCCTTGTGGTGTCAAGCTAGCAAAAAGAAATGAGCACGTCTATTCGTACTGTAGCGAGCGCCCCCCCGTACTGTAAAAAAGGGTGGGGAGAAAGGGCGGGACGCTGGCTTTTACACCAAAGATGCCTATCGCCATCGC
>Ga0247760_1001552_pt1 | contig 20742 bp, 18 predicted proteins | sample UWRJL171409R4_FD_179936 | JGI IMG/M metagenome (GOLD analysis project Ga0247760, IMG submission 179936) | Plant litter microbial communities from Arlington Agricultural Research Station in Wisconsin, United States - UWRJ-L171-409R-4 | ecosystem: Environmental > Terrestrial > Plant litter >... | reverse complement strand
ATTGGAGCCATTCGCGGAAGTAGCCGGCTTGGCAATAGGGGACCCTGGAGGCCAGAGATTCTCTTCCACAGAACAACAACAATACACAACAATCACCACAATTGGCCATGAGTGCTAGATTCTGACACCTAGCGTCTCCGCCATCGTTTCGCCTTCCCTGATACTCCAGAGTCCTGGTTTGTGGGTCTTGCTGCTGCCGCTGCCACCAGAGCTTATCAATCATGGTGTGATGCAAGAAGACCGGGTCTAGCGGTGTGGCAATCAATAATTGTTATTGCAACCAAGAAAGAAGAAGAAAAAAACTCAGAAAAAAAAACCCCCCGCAATCAGAAATAAAGGGAACAATAAATAGAAGGTCAAAATACCAAATAGGCCCCATATCCCCAATACCCCCTCCAATCCCTGGCGACGGACGTAGGCGAGGTCAACGCGCTTGGAGTTGCTGGACTGCCGTCGACGGCTTTGTTAGCGATGCGTTGTACATGGCTAGACCTAGTCACAGCTAGCTACGCGCCGGGCGCATGCCTCGCCTATGAGGGATTGCTCGCCTGCTGTCGGTGCCCCAATTATGAGTACAGTGAATTCACCAACCCATGTGCTAACTGTCAGAATCTAGCACTCATGGCCAATTGTGGTGATGGTTGTGTATTGTTGTTCTGTGGAAGAGAATCTCTGGCCTGCAGGGTCCCCTATTGCCAAGCCGGCTACATCCGCGAATGGCTCCAATTGCTTATATAAGCTGACACTAACCTCCACCCAATCCGTAGCTTGAGGATGCCGTGACGGGATGTTGGGTCTCGAAGTTGAACCTCCACGCAGTCTGTTATCTCGAGTCGCTTATCTCTTTTCCTAGTCTCGCAATTTTGTCAATGGCCTGAACAAGATACGGTCAGAGGAAGGCAAATATCGCCTCCACTAAAGGGAGTAGTGGTCAGGACCTCCATAACTAGATGTTGAACAGTAAATTTGGAGAATGCATGAACTTACAGTATGATGGAGTTAGAGGGCGGCCGGCGGTTACCTCAATGGCAAGACTGAGATTGTGACCTCGACCGCAGCGTCCCCAGAAAGCGTCCGCCCCCCGGATATGACCGCACCGACGACCATCGCTCCAGGTGTCGCACGTGTCATTCGCTTCCGTCGCCGCCAACCATACGGGCGCCACTCACAGTTGCGTCCCAGGGCTACTAGCCTTTGATGGCCTCGGCCGCTGAGCCGGGCATGGTAGTCCGGGCGCAGGGATGGGGCGAAGTCGCCGAGCCCAATCGGCATATCGATGCGCTGCTTCCGATCGCCCGACAGCTGGGACGGGTACTGACGGGCCTTGTCGGCGAGGCTCGAGGAGCTTGGCGACGCGCGGCTTGCGGCGGTATGCCGATGCTGGCTTTGATGCGCCGTAGCTCCGCCTCAGACAGGCGCGTGATGTCTCTGCCGTCACCGCTCGAGCGCATTGATCAGCCGGGCGTGACGCCGTCGAGCGCCGAGCGAAAGCTCGTCGAGTGCCGGCGACGTGAGCCTGGATATGGTGCAGTCGCTTGTGAGCGCCGGGGGAGGGGGATCAGCGGAATTTTCCGGCCTAACTACCGGGGTACGGAAGTGGGGCCTATGTCTTGGAATTTTCGCACAAGGAGGAGACCAAAAACCCCTGCCATCGAAGAATCCGAGACAAGCTTGTCGATCTGTCTATCAACGTACGACCTGAGATGAAGCCGGCTGTTGCAAGTATATCCGACTCCCCCTTGCTGCCGAACTCGTCAAACTTGCGCACCTCCGCTACAACCTGCTCGGCAAAACCACCGACAAGCTCCTCCCCGGTCGCCCGCAGAGAGCTTCGCCGATCGCTTACACCCTCTCCGCGTCAGCTTCAATCGACACCGCCAATCCCCTACCGCGCCCCTTGGTCGGAAGGGTGCAACATACGCCAGACCAGTCCGACTTCTACAATCTGCCTCGAGCAGCGTTTGCCGCGGGGTGGATGCGCCTTGCCGGGGCGAGCTCGTTGGGACATCTACGCCGCCCTTCAATCCGCCAGGCCCCGCGCTGCCCTCGACAGCCACACTCGCTCCTGTTTAGACGCTGGTGGTTCCGCCACGTTCTTCACCTCCGTGCGCCCTATGGGCGAGCTGGGCAAGCTTGGGGTGAGCCGGACGAAGAGCACAAGGGATAAAAACCGGGTCTCGACATCGAGTCTTGGGCGACCGACGAGTAATAACGGGACGCACTACCCAATTCAAGCAATATACGGAGTTGTATTCTTTGGTGTTTCACATGACGGCATGGACACTAGCTCGCTGATCCTGATGGTTGGGGATGGCCCGAACCGCTTCCTTATCGAATCCATCAGTCGCATCAACTCGCAGATCCTCAGCATCCAACAGCGGGAGTTCCACAAGGCGTTAGGCGAGGAAGTTGGTTCTGAAGTCGTTTGCTTTTTTGAAACGCTCGAGTCACCAACAGCTCAGGTATGGCCGTCTCTTGTCTATTGAACACATATACACGCACTAACACGCTCTGGTACAAGCGAGGAAAAGGTGACAAGTGGACTATGACAGGGCTGGCTGCTATTCTAGTTACTAAAGCTTCTGCGACGCATTGCCGTCCATAGGAAGACGGCGCTAAGCAGATATGTGCTGTCACACACACACATTCGGATATGGTTAAATTCGGCCCCCAGTACAATACAGCTTGTAAGAGGCTAAGGGGTCTCGCGTGACGGGCGTTGACGAAGCTCCTATACAACTAAAATCCTGACTTCGTCAGGCGCGCTAAGACATTAGGGGATCCTAAGCAACATCTCGGCTTTGGCTAATATCAACCAATATATAGGTCAAGAGTGGGGTTATATAGTCTAGGTGGTGTTAGGTAGGTCTTTGTAATAATAAAAGTATTACAGGTCTAACATTCTGCAGCAAAACCCAGGTTGCCTTAGCCTGCGCATAGCTACAACGAACTAAAAAGCAATGTAAATCCACTGGTAAAAACATAGCTGCAGAGTACAGATTACAGTCAGTAGCTAATAATCATCGATAACGCCGATAACGCACAGCTCTTCAGCTAGCTGGAGAATCTTGCGCAGTAGATTCTGGAGTGTGCATATAGATGTCAGAAAGAAGGGGGTTCAGAGGCCCTGGGCATCTAGTCAGCGGAGCTGACTGGATACCTGGCACCGCCAGTACGCCAGTGAGCCTCAGCCACCGAAGTGACGAAGCCTGAATCCTGCAGAATAGTTTATAAAGAAGCCTCTGGTTTCCAGCCAGAGCCAGAGCAACAGAGGGTGAAGACAAGCAATAGAATCACGCAGTTGCAACCCCTACAATTCCACAGAATCCAGAGTGCCGCGCTTCTAACACATCGCGGCCCCAGCATCCCTCAACACCCTCACAACCTGTTCATATCCCTTCTCTGCCGCCCGCCAAAGCGGTGTCCTCCCTTGCCCATCTCTGACGTAGTGCCTGGTATTCCGCAATAGACGCTTCACTACCTGAACAAGCCCAAAATACGCAGCCATGTGCAAACCCGAAAACTCCGTGGGACAACCTTCCGCAGTCTCTGATCTCTCCAGCTCTGAAAACCAATACATTCTCCAGATAATCTCCCTAGTCGGAGACCGCTCATGGAGAAGCCTTTCGGCAATACCCAGCAAGAACTCATCTCCTTCTTGAATAAACCGTGCATGTACAAACCATTGTGTAACCGCGTACCTGAGGAAATCCAGCTCCTTTACCCCTGATACCAGAATTCTGTTGACTGATTCTGCATCACCCAGAGCTCTATCACGTAAGCTAGTGACGACGCTCGATGAGAGATATCGCATGCAAACCGCCGCTGCAATCCCCTCACTGTTTAAGTCCGGCGGGAGCTGGTAAAACCCAGCTACCTCCCTCACCAGCCCAATGCCTTCTGCCCAAACCTTCAAGTACTGCGTGACGGTAGCATGAAACGGGTATACCATCCCCACATCTCTTCTAGGCCGGATGAGGGTGCCGCAGACGCGATAAATCAACATTTTCGGGTCGTCGCCTAATTGCCGACGATTGTCCGAGTAAACTAGAGAATCATCTATAGCAGCAGGACGAACAGCAAGGGCAGCGCAAAGCTCTCTTGCCGCCAGTGGTCGGTCAGCTGTGAGAGCCCAGAATATGGTCTTGTGCGCCAGCAAACGATGTGGGACTTCTTGAAGGCTGATTTCGTCCACGATTCGGCGATATCGTTGGGTCAGAGTGGGAGGAAGATCGTAGAGACATTTCTTGATGTCGTCGATGGTGGTTTGGGTGTGAATGTACTCGATCATGACGCGGATGTAGAGAAACATGCCCTTGGAGTCACTGAGGCGTTTGATGATCATTTCTCTGAGGCCATCAGGGAGGGGTTTGCCGTCGATTGTCCGGAGGGTGTTGACCGCTTTGTGGAGGTAACGGTCGACGTCTTCTTGGGTTAGGTCTGGTGTGATCTCTAGGGTTCTGATATTTTCTTCTGGCCTTTCAATTTGGTTGAACGCCGGTGTATCTGGGAGCTCCCTGCTGGTGGCGAAGATCTTGAATCGTTTCGGGATCTTTGGGAGTAAGTAGAAAAGCACTTGGATGTCTGAGCATTCGTCAAGTGCATCGACTGCCAAAAAGCATGTTGGCATGTCCTCGGCATTCAACAAAGACAAGAGGAGCCTTGAAACCTCCCCGGCTGTCGCTTCGAGGGTCGTTCGACATGCTAGCTGCCGTTTAATCCGCTGGAGCGTTTCCGAACCGCGATTGAATGTCCAAAGTAACGCAAGGAGTTGAAACGTCCATGATCGGAGGAGGGATGATGCTGTACTTCGTTCCCGATCGGCTTCACAAAAGAGGAAATAAACTGTTGGCTTTGCAGTGTTGTCTTCGACATATTCCAGTACCTTATAGTAGAGAAAGGATTTGCCGCAACCGGGCTGCCCATACACCCAAAGGATTTGGACATGGTCTTGGTGTGTCCATTCTAGGAGCTCTTGACGGTTGAGAACCCAGTCGAAGCCCGTTATCATCTGCTTCAATGCTTCCTTCTCTTCGTGGCATTGTCTTGCGTTCAGCCAGGCCCTTACTTCAGGGAGCGAAGGAACTGTGAACCACCTTGTAAGCCACCGTCCTCAGATGTCAAAGTCTCAAGTAGGGTTAAGCATCAATCCGCACTTACCTCGGTCTCCGAATTCCATACTCCTCTGCATCTGGCAGAGCTGAGCCTCCACACAGGCGAGCTTGGACTCAGTACGTGCAAGCCTGTCCAGGGTTTCAGAGAGCTTCTGCTCAACTTCATTCAGCTTCTTCCTAGCAATGTCATCCTCCACCTTGTTCGCCTCTTCAGCTCTTGATTCCACAACGCCACCAAGCCGGCGAATTTCCGCAAGTGATTCCTCAAATTTCTGGTCGAAGGTTTTCCACACTGAACTTCGGAACACACTGCCGTCAGACTCAAAGAGTTTAGTTGCGTCCTTCAAGAATTTCCGGATTTCGTGATACGCTGATGATATAGCCTCCTGAACGGGCTTGTGTTTGTCGAAAAGTTGTCGATAGATCTGGCATGTCGGTAGGATGTCCCCGATAAACTGCAATGTGTCTGCTAATCGGGAAAAATACTGCTCAAAGCCTTTGAAGACCTTAAACTCATCAAATCAGTCGCTAGGCTCGCCCGTTACCAGCTGTGGGATTCATACGTTCAGGAGAGCTTTGAGGGAAGCCCAGAGTGGGGAAAGAAATTCGGGCGACATGTTTGCAGCAATGTCGAGTGCCGTGCCATACCGCTGCATGGCATCAACTAGCGGCTTGGTTCTGTCGACAAATCTTTGTACTCTAGTGGAGTGATTTCGAGATACCTGCAGTCTTTCGAGCCCTAGCTCTATCTCGATAAGATCGGTGTTGTCGACATGGTCGGTTGGTTTGGTCTCCACTTCGTAACAAGGGGATAGAGAAGAGGTGTCGGTGTTTCCTGTCTGCCATGGCTTGAGAATTGACCCCGCCCAGTTAATGCTTCTTTTTCTCGATAGCTTTGATATCCTCGCTCTCTTTGATATTCTCGAGACGCTTGGGCGAGATGTCGGGTATTCCATCATTAAGAATATAAGGTTGCAATAGTGAAATCGTTAAATGCCCCGGCTGTGTGACGTAGATGGCCAGACACTCAACACCGGTCATGGTATGGATGTCGGCTTAAAAACAGATTTCCTGAGAGAGGGCCCGGGAGAGGATGCCGGATCAAATGAAGGTGACCACACGATCTCGAGGTTGGTGCCTGAGACCCATCTGCTAGGCACATTTTGGGCTCCTCAGTCCATTGAAGAGTGCCTTGCGATATATGCAGTGGCGGCGGACCGCCATTGGTCTGCATTCAACATTGGGGTCAATGATGGCGGTGGCAGTGCCGTTCGATATATGCAGCGCCATGCAGACCGCCATGGTCTGCATCCAATGGGGATCAATAATGGCGGTGGCACTGAAGAAGCGGTATCGGTTTTCAGTCCTAGCGCGATGCGGGCCGGGGGTAGAATCGAGCAAATGCCCCTCACCAGGAGACACGGGGCCTTTGGTGGCTGATTGCGTTTTAGGAATGCCGAGACAAAGAATGATCCTTCCCCGTTAACCCCTCAAAAAACTGTCCCCCCGAACAGACCACAAGCTCCGACCCTTCAAATTTGCTCATGGCTTGCAAAATCCTCTTTTGAGCTTTGGCTATCCCAGAACTTTAATATCAATCCCAGCATTACAGAAATTGAGACTTTGAGTAACTTCAAGTTGAATCTCTGCCTTATCGGGGTTGAGATCTAGTCAAGATGGAGTTGGATGGCAGTGAACGTGCTTCCGCCCTTGCTGAAGAGAAATCAGCCCCATCTCGACCAGTCGGACCACATGCAGGTAGCGGCCACGAGATCATTGTTATTGGGTACGTCATACCTTGCATTGTCTGAATTATCTGGATGTAAACCCAAGCTCACAATGTGCAGCGCAGGGGTCATTGGTCTCAGCACGGCAAACTGTCTTATTCAAGCCGGGTTCAAAGTCACCATCATTGCTAAGGACTTCCCAGGTCCCTTCGAACTGATTGGCCCCGACAAGATCAGCTACACCTCGCCCTGGGCGGGAGCTCACAATCGCTTCATCCCGCCGACCAACGGGCAAGAGGCTCAAGAGCATACGTTCGCGCTGAAAACCTTCCATCACATGGCGAAGCTCGTTGGCGAAGGCCGCCACAGAGAGGCTGGCCTCACGTTCATGAAAGGCATTGAGTATCTCGAGAACCCTCCGCAACAATATCTCAACCTAAACAGGGAAAAGGCCGAAGAACTCGGATACAGGGACTTTGGCCTCCTTCCAGATGACAAGCTCCCAGACGGCGTCAAGTGGGGATGCGAATACCTCACTTGGTGCGTCAACCCAATGATGTACTGCTGTTTTTTGCTCCGGCAATTCGTCCGCCTTGGTGGTAGTGTCGTGAACGGAGTGATCCACCACCCGACCAAGCTTTTTGACCAAGACCAGTTCAGTTCCGCCTCGGTCGTCATCAACTGCTCTGGCTTTGGCTTCAATGACCAGGCTGTAGTCCCCACCCGAGGTTAGTTTCTCCAAATCACTTCTATCCCATCTTGAAACTCAGTTCTGACCTCCTCCCCAATTTCTTAGGTCAACTCTGCCTGGTAGCTAACGAGTGCCCTGTCACCATCACACGGCAGAACGCCGACGGTTCGTGGGTAGTGGCCATCCCTCGTGGGTATGACGGTGGGACTGTCGTCGGTGGCACCCGCGAGGTCGGTAACATGGATGCCACGCCCCACCAAGCCATCCGAGAGCAGATGCTCGCGAACCTGCGGACCACGTATCCAGACATTCTGCCAGAGGGTGAGGAGTTCAAAGTCCTGCGAGACGTCGTGGGAAGGCGCCCGACTCGTGACGGCGGCCCTTTGATCGAGTACAAGAAGGTCGAAGGGAATCGAGTTGTTGTACATGCGTACGGTCTAGGCGGTAGGGGGTATGAGTGCTCTTGGGGAGTAGCGGAGGCAGTTAGAAGCTTGCTTAAAGAGCATAAGGTAATCCCCTAGAGTGCTGGGCAGGTCCATAAGTAGGCAAGACACCGACTCTGCGTTCATGCTGGACACACGCATAGCGTCGAGACACGCCAAGGTACCCGAGCCAGTTCTAAGAAAACCAATCGCTGTACTTTTCTCAACACGTACTCCTTTCACATAGGTATAAGATCCCCTAGCCTGTAGTCCGTGTTACGCATCTCTTCCTTCCATCCTACAATGGTCATTCCACACAGAAGGCATTGCGCTGACGATCCCCGTTCAGCTGTCCCCGCCTCCTTATTCCCACCATCCCCTTCAAACCCATTCTCCCAAATATCTATAGCGTACATCTCCGATAGTGGGTACCCGTAGTATCCCGCGTGATAATCACCACAAATCATATTCGTGAAAGCCGTGTACGGGTTCACGGACGCGTCACCCTCGCCTTGATGCCACGTCGTGGCTAGCGGGGTAATTTCTCTTTGCAACTGACCGTATATCACGGAGATATCTATCCTCTCCAAGGCTTCGCGACTGGACGGGTCATCGATGGTAGAGAGCGACCTCTTTGAAGATGGGAATGTTGTCGTTGCGGCGATTGTTGCGAGCAAGATGCAACCGGCGCCGTGTTTCCTCCTAACCTCTTCACTCTTCCTTACCATCTGTCAAGCGCCAGCTAACCGCTATCTTTGCCCTAGACAAAAACAAAAGTTTCCTCTTTTCCAAGCTCCATCCCCTCCCCTTCCATAACCCCATGCACATACGCCGCTCCAATAAATTTGTACTTCCTCTTGCTTTCATTCTTACCTGGACCGTCTATTCCCCCTTCTTTTACTCCTCCTTCTATCCTTGCTTTTTCCTCCTCAATTTCCGCGTCCGTTTGCCCCTCCATTCCCCCCTCCTTCAGCCCCTCCTCCCCCCTTTCCTCTGCCCCCTTCCCATCAACCCTTCTAACAATATACCCCGTCTGCCCCCCCTTCAACAAAACCACCAAATCTCCCTCTTCCATACCATCCACTCCCGTCCCAATGTACCCCTTCTCCGTCCTAAACATCCGCCTACCAAGCTGCCCATCCTCAACCCACTTCGCAAACGTAGTAACAGGCTTATCGTCCTCGTGCTGCGCGTGTTCTTTGTACCATTCGTAAAGCCAGGTGCGGTTGAAGGAGTCGCCGTCGTGGGATTGGAGGAGCTTGGACCAGGCGGCGTAATATTTTGTGAAGATGGAAGAATCTGGGGGTATGGGTTGGGGGGTGGTGGCGGGGGAGAGGGGGGAGACGTTGTGCAGGAGGGTACGGACGAATGAGTGGGTGTAAGTTTGGTGGGGGGGAAGGGGGTAGAGGTTGGAGCCGATGGCGGGGGAGGACTCGGGGGGGCTGGTGGAGGGTGGGTTGGTTGAGAGGAGATTAGGGGGTGGGTTTTCGTCGGGCTTGTTGTCGGTTCCGTCGTTGTCGCATGTTTTATTGCCCATGGCGGTGTTGACTGTGGAATTGCTACCAGTGGCAATGTTGTCGGTTGCACTGTTGTTGGCTGCCTTGCTGTCGGCGGCTTTTTTGCTGTCCTCTTCGTTGCCGTCACGTGGACTTTTCGGTGATCCGTTATCGTCGGATGGCTCCTCGCTATGACTTTGTTGTTCGGACAGTGACGAGGAGCCAGGTTTCGCCTCCTCAGCCGAGCTCGTGGGGTTCTCCATCCCTGGAAGAATGGCATTCCCCTCCGCATTATACTTGACATGCATATCCAGAAGCTTCAAAATCTCTTGGTCGATGTTTTTTTCTTCGTCCTTCTCCTTCTCCGTCTCACCCGATGCTACATCTGCCAGATTGTCGCCTTCCTTTTTCGCCGGCTCGGATTCACTCCCTGCCGTCAGCCGCTTCTGCTTCTTGCTCCTCACGGTGAGGTAGTCTAGATGACGCTTGAGCATAGCGCCGGAGATGAACCTAGCGGATGACTCGGCGAACATTGCGGTCTCGAACCAAGATACCATGGTGGCCATGCTCATCCCTGCCGAGTCCAGCATCTTACTCACGCGGGTGACAGTATCGAGAATGACACCACCGAGCGAGATCTCGTCATCGTCGTTGAGACCCCAGATTGATTCTGGGTCAGGGATCTCTCCGTTGACTTTAAGATCGGGTTTTGTGTCGAGACTGGCGTGGTATATCCACTCGTCTCTGCTCTTGAAGGTGCCGAGACCTCGCTTGTGGTTATTTGTCGCGGCGAGGTTGGGCACGATGGAGAGCCACTTCCCCGCGGGGTCAGTCTTGACCGGTCCGATAAAATGCAGCATGTCGAGTGTTTCATGCTGAAGGATATGGTTGACGGTGATGTTCAAGTACAGAAGGTACGGCGAGATGGTATAGTCGAGGAATGACGTGACGATCGCGCGGTCACGGTCCTCTGTGATAAGACCAAGCAGGCCGTACACCCGGTCTAGGGACTCGGTAGACTGGAAATTGACAGTAGCATTAAGCAGCTCCAACAAGCCCGTTTGCGTTTCCTGCTTGACACTCTTCCTGAGTTTCTCCAGCCGACGAACGTTTCCCACGAACGTCTTGTCATGCGCAACTTCGTTGGACTCCCAGATCTTGGAGTTTTCCAGGCCCCCAAGGCTATGCACAACCTCGGCGCTGTCGGCAAATAACCCCCAAGGAGCAATATGAGTGCCGTCAAAGACGTGTGCATTCTCCGACACGGCGATCTCTTGGCATATCCAGATACGCTCGAACCATGGCTGGGTGAAGAGCTTGGTAATGCCATCGCGGTTTTCCCACGGCACCCGAAGCTCCTTCTCCCCATACTTCATATGGTCGAGCGTGTCGAAGCTCACTTTGCCGTTGTGGACCATGTCTCTAAACTGCTGCACATGGTACATCTCGCGGAGCATCGCCATGCTGGTGAACCCCTTGCCGATCTTCTCGAGGTCTTCGTCGCTCGCGCCACGCCCAACTGGAAGCCATACAAAGGTTGTCTTGGCGGCTTTGTAGATGTCTCTCATCATCTTCACCTGCTCCTCGCGCTCGGCAAAGTTGCCCTGGTTGATGCATACAGCGTCGATCCACAGAACGGGAAGGCCTTCCACGATGGAGTTGCCAGCGAACAGGCCAATGAGATTCTTCATGGCGTCGTGGACGTTCTCAGTCACAGCGAGAGACTTTCCGTTGCAGCGGATCCTGTGCGTCATGGCCGGATTGCCCCATGTGTATGACACGGCGCAGTATTTGCCGTGCATATTGGATAGCTTGTCGCAGACGAGGACCCAGTTGAGCTCCCCGGGTGCATCCTCTTCCGCCGGCGGTGCGAGCACCAAGACGCGGATGTGTCCATCTGGAAGCTGCGGCCCATACTCGAACTCCGGGAGCGAATCCGTTGGGAGGGAGGAATCGTCAAGGCCGGGGAGGTGGATTGGGTCGATTGATGAAATCTTGCCGTTCGGAAAATCATTTTGCCCCTCATCCTCATCATGGTCCATATCATGGTTTTCGCCGGTGCGGTCGTCGGTTTGCGCGGGCGGTGCGTCCACATCAGGGAGAGCTTCTCGTCGATCGTCCATGGCTGTAGGTTGGCACTGTTTTTTCCGGCTCGCTCGCGGACACAATGGCAATGGCAGGAGGTCTTGAGGAAGGCGAGACTCGGAGAAGAAGAGGAGTGATCTAGACCATTGCCGGCGACCTCACTGCGGCTGAGCAGCCCGACCCCGCATACCTGGCAAGGCGAAGTGTCCGAGCTTAGATTGCTGCCTTGGAAAATGCGAAACATTTTTTTCATGCATGGCACTGCAGATCCCTCACTCATGCCCCACCACAGCTCCTGGGGTACGACTCAAACTCGTCCAAGAATGCAGAAAAGCTGTTTTTAAATTCCACAACTTCGCCAACCGCACACATCATCGCTACTACCTTAGAAACATCTTCAGCGCCATGTACGGAATCGTCGGGCCCATGGGACGCCCCAACCAGATTACCACCTTCCATGCCACTACAATACCTATCGGAAGCCGGAAATTTTCCCTCCCCGGCCAGAAATAAACAAAGGCGGATGCACAAACGAGCCCAAGATCAGAAGCATCAGCGCGAGACCTGCCATCAGGAAAGCTCGGACAATGCACTTGGCGGGATGCTGGAAGAAGTATGTACGGAGGCAGGTCAAGGCGGCGAGGTGGGTGATGGTGGAGAAGTAGGCGAAGCGGAGGATGATGTTCCAGTGGTAGACGGACATGGGTTGGAAGAGGGTGGCATAGTCGCTGGCGAGGATGGAGATGCCCGAGATGATTTAGTAGGGGTTGCATAATGCTTTGTCCGACGTAAGTGGGACAGACTGAAAGGAGCTTTTTGGTGGTGTGGAAAGCATGGGCAACAGCGATGCCACCCAAGTTCGACTGCCAATTAAGTCCATCGTCTGATCAGTAGTCACGACCACACCGATCAACGGCGCCGCAGCATCTGATTCATCAGACCGTGCTGGCCGTCTCGTAATTGTCATGTGACGCTAGCTAGAACCCCTTTGCCAGCAGGGGAGTACCGCGAGGCTCATCACTCTCCTCATCATTCCGAGTTGAATTCACTCGGAGACCCGGCCTTGTCTCTCCACACGATCTTGCTGCGGTATGCTTTGGACGTTCTGCCAGCTCCAGAGGGGTTGGTAGCATACGTGATCTCAATGTCCGGGTAGCAGTACGGCCGGTCAAGACCGAACGACGTGAAGACGCCTGGAAACCATCGGCGTCCAAGCGGCCATAGCGTGGGAATGGATGCCGTGATAATGGCGAGGTTCAGTTCGACGGAACCGCAGACAAAGCCGAGCGAGTAACGACGGTCCTCAATACGGATGTAGTACAAACGAACGATGTAATAGAGGCGCACGATGCTCATGGCGGTGACGCTAGGGAGAAAGAAAAAAAGGAACGAGTTAGTATTGGGAGATAGGGGAGATGGGTGCTAGTTCCCACTTACATGCCCCCGAGTAGAAAAACCGCCAGGAGAGCGTTCCTCGTCCGCTTGCTGACTCGAAGATGGAGAAAGAGGACGAACGGGATGGCGAGAGTCAACATGTCAGTGACGATGCTGAGACTGGCCATGGTAAGACTGAGGACGTCTACCCTCAAACATTTGGCACTCGCACCGCCCATCCAGCGCGATTCGATGGGCCAGCATTGGAATAGGAAGACGGTGAAGAAGGTGATCATGTGTGCGAGATTGAAGGCGATCAAGACGCGACACGGTACCAGAACCCTTCGCTTGATGCCGCCAAGCCGCAGCAGGAAGAGAAGGGCAGACGCCTTGACGATCCCGAGCGTAGGATTGGCACAAAGCCCCATCATAAAGTTCCAGAACACGCCGAGGTTGGGAGGCAGTCTCGGTGGGATATCGACCTCGTGTACGCCCCAATACCCTGCCCGGAGGACTAGGCAGCTTGGTGTCAGCAGGGGATTCAAGCTAGGTAAGTAACATCTGGTCTTCAACTTACAGAAGGCCGTGAATATGGCCTGCGGGATGGCGAGAAACTAGTTCGACGTCTCAACATGCTGGAACTTCCCATGCGACCCCCTAAAAGCGGGAGACGGTTATCCTTACCATGGACAAGAACATAAGCCAGTCGTCTTTTCACCAGGTCAGCCAAAAATCTGGCGTCGGGACATTAGAATCTCCGCAGCTGGCACTTACCTAGCGCGAAGCCGCCGACTAATCGCCTGCTAATGACGCGCAGCCCACATACCACGAGCGAGAGCGCGGGAAAGAAGCTGAGGAGAGCGAAACCAAATATCTGCAGTTCGCTGTACGGGTAGGATCCGTATTGAGGGACGATGACAAACGCGTCGGCCCATTTCCTAGCTGCGGTGCCGTTGGTGACTGGGAGCATTTTGTTTGTTTAACCGAGAAAAAGCCTTGAGGCTATCACGGGGTGTCGTGTTTTGGGCCCATCGGCGAGGTCCCATCGCTCTGGGAGGTGCCGGACCCAGGGTGACGGATCGAGGAAGGTGGAGAAAGCAACGCGTCTTAAGAGCGAAAAGGAGACGAAAGCGAGCATTGGGCTGCCCGCCCTCGCCCCTGTCCTCCTGCAGGTGGGGTTGCCAATGGGTCTAGCGTCGCTGCGCCGCTATAGAGCGAACCAGTCAGGCTCCAGGCGCACCTGTTCGCTGTCTGTCTAGGCTTGTCGCAGGTTGCATCAAGTGGCGTTTGGCGACCAGGGCATAATCATGGTCAGCACGCAGGGGCCAATAAGGAGATTATTCGGTAAGACGCTAGCCGCCGCGGCACAGACCGTGGTTTCCGAGCCGTGGTCCTTGACCAGAAAGAGAATGTGTGGGTGTCATCTCCATGCGATGCTCATCTCGGCTTTTGCCCGAGCTATTGAAAAAAAAATTGGTCAGAAAGTTGTCCGACGACAGACAGGGCTCCAGTCAGGCGATTCCAGAGGCTGGAGCTCTCTCCATATGAGAGCCCCAGAGTCCCTGCACCTGGAGAGACTCCCTTCTATCTGGAGATCATATTATACATTACATTTCAAACTGCCATATTCTGGCCTCGAGCACCCTGATCACCGTGCTCTAGGCTTTCTACCCCAGCAACATAACCCTTGTCTTCACGCTACTAACCCCAACCATATTCCAAGAATCTCTGTCCCATGCTTTTCGTAGGTTTCAATAAGGACCTCACCGTGTGTGTCTTACCGTGGAAAGGTCTCGAACGGCTTCCGTGCCGACTGGGGTCGGGCTCGCGAAGACGGCTCTCCCAAGGGTTCTGACCTGACGCTTCCTACGTAGCGTAACTGCACGGGCAGTCCCTGATGAAAAGCAAGTAGTTTCAGTATCTGCACCCGCTAAAAATGAGGGCCAATCTGGTGCAGCCAACCTCCCTTTGGGTGGCGACGATGGTGAGAGAAATTCTTTGAGACGTGATCCACGAGTCCTCTGCGCACGACGATCTCCACCATTTGATGCCCATGCTTTCTGCATTGGACTTTATACTCGAGGGAAAGCGGGTGGACGCTCTGGGTCGTCATATTCCATCCATCATCGACTTTGATGAGATCGCCCCAAGCTTTCGATATGTCGACGGTAATTTACATCGACTAGAAGCCCAGAGCGGACTGTAGCTTAAAAACTCCAACCACCGAGCGATCCTCCGCCGATAGAAGTGGCTTGGCGAAGGAGAAAACAGACCCCTTATTGTCCCAGAACCGCGACGGCTCAGCTTCTGAGATACGAAGGTAATTCGACTCGACCCGTAGCAAAATGCTGCAAGCCCTCGAATGATCCCCAGGTTTCATAACAAGGTTTTGGCGCACGAATATCGTTTGTAGTTGCTCGCTAGCGCTAACGTGTGGGTGATTTTCTTGCAGGTGCCAATATTATCTCATCTTCAGAGGGGGTGTAAGGATAACGTGATGGATATTATAGAGGCGCTGACGGCCAAGTATGGCCCGGATCCTGATAGTGGTTTAGCTGGTCGTGGGTGGCGGTGTAGGTGTCCGATTCCGGGGCAATGCTCCTGTTCGCGGGCGCTACGGTGTAAGCTGATCAGACATACACCTAAACAGGCAGTGCTTACGGGTAAGCGAGCTTCGAATGAGATCATGGATGGCTGGGAAGCATAGATGTAGTTAATATTTATTATCCAAGCGGAGAAAATAGCAGTTGTATTGGGCAGGTTCATCTAGTGCTAACCCGAATATCATCATGGATGGTTCAAGGACGAGAATCCCTGCCCATGATCCCTCCAAGTCAAACTTGCATACTATACCTCATTCTTGCGAGTTGGTAACGATGGAACAAGAGTGCCTCCCAGCCGACGTTGGCCCTGTTCCATCTCATATCAAGAACAAGCTCAATGTTCTCTCACCGTTTGAGTTTCCACAGATCTATTTGGTTTCCGGTTAGTCTTCTACTAGTACCTGCGGAGTACGCTGATATGCAGTCATAGGGCACGCCCACTGGCACAGAAGCTGGGGCGTTGATCGTGCCACACCAGCGCCCTAAACTTCAAGTCTTTTGCCCTGGGCAGATAGGAAGCTGGTGGATTTGTAGCGTGCCGTAGTTCTCTCTCCAAGAGGTTTATCAATCCTACTTTACTCCACCATGAGTGAGAATTGATATTCCCCCTGATGTTTTTACTTCCCATGTCGAAGCCACATACGACAGCCCCATATGACGGCTTTCACTTTGCAGGAGGTTTCCAGCCGATTCTCTGAGCTACCAACTGAGGCCTACAGCAAATGCAGCAAAATGAAGCAAATGCGACGAGGCCCACAGCCAAGCAGACTTATTTCATTGGTTGTCTGAAAAACCAAGCAATCTTCTTCCCAAGGCGTACCTTCCTACCATAATATATAATCTCAACCTGTCTCCCTCTCCTCTCTCCTCTCTTCTCTTCACATCTCTCCCTCTTCACATTTGAGATTTCGCAACTGCATCGCAACTGATACTATTGCCTCGTCCCAGCACCCGACTCACCAACCCATTCGTCGAAACGGCGGACATCACAGCTTCCATGACCAACATGAATGCAGTACTTCAACTTCGCCCCAAACCGTTGCTACCCAACATGAGCCCGACCGAGCCGAAAGACAATACTACTTCTGGGGCCGGCGCCCAAGGTGATGTGAGCTCGACTCTAGCGACAAGGGCATACCAGACCGAGATGTACGAGAAGAGCGTCAAGGGCAACATCGTAGTTGTGGTGAGTGTTTCCCCTGCTTGTGCTGGAGCGACGGGGCCATCTCCAAGGCACAGAGCTGACGAGACGTAACATCAGATGGATACCGGGAGTGGCAAGACGTTGGTGTACGTTTTTTTCAGTCCAATGGCGCAAACTCAAGTTAGAAAATGAACACGTACAACAAGTGCAACGCTACGGATCAAGCACGAACTGGCTGTTGCAAGCCCGGCAAAGGTATCAAGGGCACCCGCCACCATACGCATCTCATTAAGTCGTGGATGGCTAACATGCTCGTAGCGTGTCTGGTTCTTGACCCCAACGGTGGCGCTCTGCCAGCAGCAATGCGAGACGCTTCAGCGCCAGATCCGGTCGGCCGAGATTCGATCCTTCTCTTCGCACGGCCGGGTGGAGTGCTGGCAGGCCAAGCCGCTCTGGGATGCCGTGCTCAGCAACGTCCGGGTGGCGGTAGCCACGTACGCGGTGCTGCAAAACGCCCTGTCAGACGGCTTCGTCAAGATGGACTCGACCGCCCTCATCGTATTCGACGAGGCTCACAACCGCGTCGGCAAGAGCCCCGGCAGCAAGATCATGCACGACTTCTACTGGCCGGACAAGGACGCGGGCCGGGACGTCCCTCGCATCATGGGCATGACGGCGAGCCCGACCAACAAGACGGGCGGAGCGAAGCTCAAGAAGCTCGAAGAAACGCTCAACTCGACCTGCAAGAGCCCCCAGATGCACCGTGAAAACCTTTAGTCGCACGTTGACCGGCCCACCGTTTCCGCCGAATACTACCGCCCCGCGGGGCAGTAGGGTGCCGCCTGCCGTACCATCGCCAGCATGCGCGCTATACTTGCCAGGTTGGACATCCAGAAGGACCCCGAGATCATCCGCTACCGCACCGAAAACACCAAGTGGAGTCGCGCGCGGCTTGCCAGGGTGCTCGAGACCGGCCGGGGCACCTTTGTGTTGGACCAGCTGCAGACGTTTTGCGGGAGGGCCGAGGCCATGTCCGACACGCTGGGGACGCTGGCTGCTGACTTTTACATCGCCAAGGTCGTTAACATGGTCCTCGCTTCGGCGCGCGGGGTGCACCCGGCGAGCGTTGTCGACCAAACAATCTTCCACACGTGGGACTACTCGTCCAAGATCTATCTCGCAGGCCTGCTCAAGGGGGTCCAGGTCGATTGGGACGCCTTGACCAAGGCCCCTGCGACGGGCTCTGTCTCAACAAAGGCCGACCGCCTCGTCCGGATCCTCCTCCGCTCCCACCACAACAGAAGCGACGGGAATCGAGGCATCGTGTTTGTCACGGAGCGGGTAACAGCCGTTGTGCTTCATCACCTGCTTTCGCAACATGCCACCATCAGCAAGCTGTTCCGCGTCGGTTGCGTGCTCGGGTCCTCCAGGCATGACCGCGGCCGGCGAGACCTCGGCGACGTGCACAACCCAGCCGATCAGTCAGGTACCATTAAAAAGTTCCGCCGCGGCGAGGTTAACCTGATGGTGGCCACCAGCGTCGCCGAGGAGGGCCTCGACGTGTCGGCCTGCAATCTCGTCGTGTGCTTCGACCCTCCCATGTCGGCAAAATCCTTCATCCAGCATCGTGGGCGAGCTAGACAGGCCGGCTCCGAGTATGTCATCCTTGTCGATCAGACGGCGCAGAAGGAAGAGAAAGACTGGGAGCGCATGGAGGCGGAGCTCCGGGCCAAGGATCTTCTCCCCAGCTCCATGGACCTGCCCAGTCTCGAGGTAGGGCGGATGCAGCTCTACGACCTAGCTTCCTCCTCGGATATTCCCCTCGCGGCGGCGGACTTGGCCATGGTGGAGACGCTAGCGGGCTACTCGTTTCGCAAGAGAGGTCTGCTCGTCGAGGCGTTGACGCACGGGTCCGACTTGTCTGCGCAGGAGCACGACTGCTACAACCGGCTCGCGTTCCTAGGAAATGCCATCATTGAGAATCTCGTTTCCGACGCCATCTATCGCGAGTGCAGTGCTCAGCGAGATGATGACAAGAGCGGCGGCGGCGGCGGTTGCAGGCTGCTGGGAGCGATGAGCTCCTACCGCGCCGCCGTGGTCAACAGATATTACCTGGGGTATCTGGCCATGGCGCGGAATGTTTCGCAAGCGAGGAGAAGGGTGAAAGAGTTGAGAGCGGGGACCGACTTGGTGTTGGAGCAGTATAGCGCGGAATTTCCGCTGTGGCGGTTCCTGAAGCACTGCTCGGGCGAGGTGGCGGCCGAGATGAGCGCGGCCGAGACGAGATTCGCAACGCTGCGCGGGGATCTCGCGCAGGCGGTCGAATCGGCCGATGCGTATCCGTGGCTGCTGCTCGCGCAGTTGCGGGCGACCGACTTCTACGCCGATGTGGTCGAGAGCTTGGTCGGTGCCGTCTTTGTGGATTCTGGCGCCATGGAGACGTGCGAGGGTCTGCTAGACAGGATGGGGCTTATGCCCTACCTGCGTCGCATCATCAGAGATGAGGTTGATGTGGTGCACCCCAAAGAGCGCCTGCAGGCCCTGGCTGGGGATAAGGCTGTCAAGTATGAGATGAGGAAGGAGGGAGGAGGACTGACGTGCGCCATATTCGTGGGTGACCGTCTAGTCGCTCGAGTCGAGGACAGAGCGACTGTGGACGATGTGTGCATTAAAGCGGCTGCGGAATCTGTCGTTAGATTGTCGTCATAAACGACCAGAGCGATGATGGGGCCTGCTGGGAACGGGACATGGCAGAAACCGCTCATCGTTGTTTGTGGTCCATGCGGTGCTTTCCGCCTCAGACACTAAACTGAGACCCGCCACCCCGAGGACGACCTAAACAAAAATGTAAATGCCAGCTCTCTCTGTAATGTGCGACGAATTTGGGCACACGAATTTTCCTTTTTCGTATCTTAGGCAAGTGACGTCGCTCACCCTACTCAGGCTAGCTCACCTTTGCTTACCCAAATTACCATTCTCGGCAGGCTGCGCCGCAGCATTCTGAATTGCTGCATTCTAGCTAAGTGGACCCAAAATTGGCTCCCATACATAAAATGGCCAAAATGTGCCAGAAGGAAAGGAGTCCTGGCTCCTGACCAGAACACCCAGGTTAAGCGTGAAACGAAGGCCCTGGAAACTAGAACATTGTATTGGGAATAGTAGCCACTTAAAGATTTGTAACGTAAGGCCTTGCAAACGAGCTCGTAGTAGTCAATAGGGTGGACCACTAATAAACAGGTAGAGTGAGAGATAAGCTTGTGGAATAAGGTGGCTTGGTAATGGATTCAAGTATAGTTGGTTTTATCTTTCATGTTCCGGCCAGTGTTGCGAAAGCATTAAGCCGAATTCGGAAATTCGGATAATTGTATAGTGTAGCCAAATCACGTGACTAGGTGATATCAAGAGATGGAAATAATCAGAGTAGAATTGGTATGATGAAGGATGATAAGAAGGCCCTTTAGGAGGGGGGTGTTCTTCTTTATATATCTAGTTCTCCAGACCCGCTTTTCCCACACACTTCAAATAAGGTTTATTATTTAGGTTTATTTTTGCCGTTATCTCTATTATCTCTGAGAGAAACTTGCCGCTAACCTTGATAGCGAAAACCGTATTATAAATCGAAAGATAAGAAAAACTTATATCAAATAGAGTTGTATAAGTTCTATACTCTATTTTATAGCCCGAACACCCTCGGCTTATCTAAACCTTACTTGGGCCTAGGTTTAGCTATATTGAACCTTAAATTAAGGTTTACATAACTTTTGACCCTCTAGACTTCCAGCCTAGAAATTCCAGAAATGGAATAATATTTTATGGCTATAGGGTACGCAGTTGCGGCTGCAGGGTACGTAATTATATTGCTCCAGAGTATGCAGCTATTACGACCTGCACCCGACACAGGCCTCGAGAGGACTGGCGCGGGTTAAGACAGAACGTATGGCAGGACGCCAACAGGTAAGGGGCGTTCCGAAGACGGCTTGTTGAGCTAGCACTCCTAGACGGGGGTTCAATGTCACTGTAGGTCGCTGTCACTATAATGCACAGAGGTGAGTCTGAACAGTAGGACACAAATGAACAATTGAATAC
>Ga0247760_1001551_pt1 | contig 20749 bp, 26 predicted proteins | sample UWRJL171409R4_FD_179936 | JGI IMG/M metagenome (GOLD analysis project Ga0247760, IMG submission 179936) | Plant litter microbial communities from Arlington Agricultural Research Station in Wisconsin, United States - UWRJ-L171-409R-4 | ecosystem: Environmental > Terrestrial > Plant litter >... | reverse complement strand
CGTGGGTGGTTTCAGCGAAAACATCACAAAGCATCGTGATAATTGGACAGGATGAACAAATCGTCAACACCTGTTCAGACACTGCAAAGGAAGGGAACTCGGGCAGTTTCGCACCGAGTCAACAGTTCCTGAAGCTGTCGTTATTCGGAGCTGCTAGGGACCAGGATGTCTTACAGCACAGACCCTGCTAGTGCTAGTGCTCAATCAAGGAAGGTGGAGCGGGAAGGATCTGTGCCTGAGGCAGCCGGAAAGGTGGGGAATCGAGACCACGGTGGATCCGGAGGTCCTCTCACTTTCCCACCGCGATCGTTCATCCCATCGAAGGCGAGCTTCGAGAACCAGCAGACTTCTATCTTCCGCGCTGCTGGGTTCGACCGATTTGCTCCTCCGAATTCCTTTTAGCTACTGCCTCTCGTTTTATCCGCAAGATTTTACTGGGAGAAGCCGAATGCATTTTTGAGACACTGTCCCGCGGCTCAAGTTATTCTTGATTTTGTTGCAGCGGTCCGTCTTTGGCCGGGAGGTGGTGGCCTGCCCGCCGTGTGATTTGCTGAGCCCGGCGCGTCGAATCAATTCCCCCCCTCACACCAATTCTTGCCAGCATTTCTCAAGGTCAACAGAGGACTCCCTTCTGTCGCGTAATCTCCCCGACGCACAACAAAACTCTCGACAACCGCACCGACGTGTCTTCGCTTTGGGCCGTCCCTTCTATACTTGTCCATTACGGAGCCTTCACCTCTTTTTTTGTTTCTTTTTCTACACCCCTGTTTGGTCTTCAATTCTTCTCTTTGACACGAGCGATCTTTTGCGTGGCAGCCGGGCCTGCCTTCTCCTCGTCTCCCCTCCGGCTTCCCTGTCCAACGAGGCGGGGAAAGGGGAAAGCATATCGTGCATCCCGACGAGACGAGCCGAGAGCTTCCGTCAAACTGTGGTTGGGCCGTGCATAACGTTGTCATACTCCGAGGAAGTCTGTCTGCCGGGCAGCTTCTGCAAATCATGGCGACTTCGATTGCGTCCGACAAACCCGTCGCGGCCTCGGCCGGCGATGGGTTCGACCCGTTTGTGACGGTCCCATCGGGACAAACTCATCTGCGCCATTCGACCTTCGACAGCCAGCTCTTTGCCCTCAACCCAGGAACATCAGCCGAGCAAGTGAAACGCGCGATCGAGGCTCATCTCAAAGATACCGAACGCCGGATGGAGGAAGCCGGGAAACTGGGTACCGCTCTGGTGCAGCAGCGAAAAGAGCTCAATGATCGTCTTCGGGAAGTTGAGCACCTGCAAGCGGAGGTCGAGCCTGGTCAAGAGCTACGGCAACGACTTGCCGAGATCGAGAAGGATTACAACGATGTCGCTCGGGAGACTGCGCGGGCTTTTCTCCCTAAGCAGAGAATTCCCAGCAACGAGACGGCTCAGGGGTCCCCGTTTGCACCGGAAGGAAAAGGAGGCAGGGTACGGAAATGATTCGATCCGACCACATTGAAGCCAAAGCTAATCAGACTCGCAGCGTTCTGTCAGCCCTTCAAAATTCGAAAGCATGGCGACAGGATCCCCAACCAAACTTGCGGTTCCCAATCGCAAGCTACGAAATCAGCCAGCTAACCGGATCCACGATATCGAATTCGCTGCCGAAATCAGCACATCCTTGATCTCCCAAGTCAGGAATCTGCAGACCCTTCTTTCTGAGCGGGATGAAGAGTTGAGGGATATCAAGGTCGAAAGATCAAGATTGGAGGTCGAGGCGGAGGGCTTCCAGCAACGAATGAAAACCCTCGATGAGAGTGAGCACCGTTACAAGGATGAAAACTGGAACCTCGAAACCCAGATGCGCGAGCTTATGGCTGCACAGAAGGACTCTGCGGATAGAGAGAAGAAGCTTCAGCAGTCGCTGAATATTCTGCAGGCCGAGAAGAATTCTACTCAGAGAGAACTGGAGGAGGTCAAGGACAACCTGGCTAAGCAGGACGAGAAGCACGCGGCTACTATCAAAAACCTCGAGATTGAGCTAGGCACCAGTCGCCGCAACGCGGCCATCTCGGAGACCGAACGCATTACAATGCAGCGCAAGGTCGAGGAGCTGACGAGCCAGAACCAGGAGTTGGCCAAGGCTTTCTCGGTTCAGCGCGGACGCGCCGCGGAACGCGAATCTGGATTCGGCATGAGCGATGATGAATTTCAGACAGCAACAGACAATGCCACTCCTGAGCATTCACCGCCTCCCTCGCCAGTCAAGGGAACACCGAGACATTCAGTTCTCGAGTCCGAGACTCTCAAGACGTCCCTTGGTCACGCCCAGCGTACTATCCAGACGCTGCGGACCAACATCCATCGCGAGAAGACCGAGAAGCTCGAGCTCAAGCGCATGCTCCAGGACGCTAGGGATGAGCTGGAAAAGATGCGGAGTGACCCCAACGCGGCTAATAGACGCAGCAGGAAGGTAGACTCTAGGGAGTTTAAGAAGCCTTCCCGGTTGGGACAACTCGGCGGCGCTCGGTCGAGCAGGACAGAACTGTACACAGACGACCCTGAATGGGAAGATCACGGCGAGAATTACTCTCCTGGAGCGTTGTCGCCGGCCGACTCGACGTTGCGCATGTCCGGCAATAATCTCCCCGCTGCAGAGTCCGCGAGTGAGCATTTTGAGACAGCGAACGAAACCAGTGATGCGGCCTTCGAGACGGCCCATGACGAGCGAGCAACTGAGACCGAGGACTTCCAAACTGGTGCTGAAGAGCTGTCGGATGACGACGCTGCCACCGAGACCGAGGCAAGCCCATCCAAGGGTTCTAGTAGGATTAAGCGGCCTCCGATCTTGCCCATGAACTACAGCAGCAACCGGTACTCGTTTGAGAGCACAGCTTCGACGTCTGACGATAACGATGATTATGATTTTGCTGACCTGAGGACGCCCACCGCTCCTACCCAAAAGATGCGCCTCCGAGTTAGTCGTGGCGCTCTCCTCACCAGGCGCTCCCGGCAGGTCAGTGAGGAGCCTACTTTCCAAAGCAGTCCCGTCAGCTTCGCCGCGAGCAGTAATCAAGGCACTCCGCAACAGGCGGGCCAAAGCTTGTTTGCTGAACTCGGCGACTTTGAGGGCGGGAGTGATGATGACTCCTACGTTGGTGGTATCACTCCGAGTCGGCGCAGCATCCGGTCCGCCACTCCTGGTAGCTTTGCCCGTGGACGTGCATCGCCACCTCCTGAGGTACCAGCCTTGCCGAAGGTCATCATGGTCAATAGCGGCACGATGACCGAGCCTGTCCAAATAGCCCCAGCCATGATTGCTTCCGAGGAGAAAGACTCGGAAGACCTCCTTTCCCCACAAAGCGTCATCTTTACCGGCCGACCAATGTCCATGGAATCTGTCGTCGGGTCTCGCCAATCACACGCTTCGACGCAATGGCTCGGGAACGACTTCAGGGACGAATTCTCACGACCTCTGTCATCGTTCTCTTACAGCGATGCAAGTGTCCAGAACGACACCGACTGGGAGTCGAAACTGGCACAATTTCCATCACCACCCACATCGCCACCGAAGCTTGGGCTTGTTCCGACGCCAATCCTGGCCCCTCCTGAGAGGCTGAGTATGTCCTATATCCGGGCAGAGCATATCGAGCCTTTGCATATTCCTTCAACTCCACCATCGCTGAGTGTCTCCTCCATTCTCTCAGAGGATACTGAGCCGATCTCGGACATCCCCGCAACGCCTCCAGCTTTAAGCATGTCTTCGCTTGTGTTCGAGCAAGTCGAGCCGTATATGGAGCCCGAATTGGTTCCTCTTCCGCTCAGTATGTCGTCCATTCGGATCGAACACGTGGAGCCCCGGGCCGTACCCGAGCCCCCCTTCCCGACACCACCAAGGCTCAGCATGGTTGGGTTGGTTTCGCAGCATGTCGAGCCTGTTGTGGAGCCAGAGTCTCCCAGATCGGTGCCAAATCTCTTCTCTCTCTCAGCCATTCAGACGGAGCAAGTAGTGCCATTGGAGCTACCGCCTGTGTCGCCTGTGCTGTTGCCTGTGTTAGAACGTGGCATGGAGCACAAGATCGCGGTACCAGTTTCAGTGCCGTTTTCTTTCTCTTCCATCGTTGCTGAGCATGTGGAACCGCAGAGCGAGCCTACCGTGTCACCTGCTCGGTTATCATTCGCGCCCATCAATGCGAGAGAGGTTGAACCCCGAGAAGAACCCGCGCAACCTCCACTGCCCTTGTCCGTCTCAGGGATCGAGGCGCAGCATGTTGAATCCCAGGAACGGCCAGCTTCGCCGTTGCCCGCACTGGGAATTTCCACGGTTTTGTCGCAAGAGATCGCACCGCTACTTCCAGAGGAATCGTTGGTCATTGCACCAACGCTAAGCATTGTCGGAATTCAGTCACTTGACAGCAAGCCAATCGAGCCAGTCGTCGATATGCCTGCGATTCTGGCACCACCGTTGAGTGTGGCCTCGATTCTGTCGTTGGAAAGCGAGCCCGTCTCACCTCGCAGCCCCAAGAGAAATGCGTTCATCATCCCCCGCGATATGGAGGAGGTTGAACAAGATCGGCCGCAGACCCCGCCAAACGTCATGCGGGGATGGGACGCTGTGGTACTTGCAGGAAACAATGATGTATCGACAGCCCAAAGGAACATCCTAGCAACCTCTGACCAGGGTGCTCAGACATCCCTCACCTCTGAGGCGCTTGACCAGATTCTCATGGCAAAGAGCCAACCGTTTGAGGGCGTCGGTCTTACACGGTCAAACTCGGTCGGTAGCATCGGTACCCCTTCCACCGTCAGGATTCACCGACCTCGACAAGCGAGCAATGACAGCACAAGCCGGTCCAGGCCCAAGATGGCGGACGTGGGTACCGACACGTCAGATCCCCGACGGCCAGGTAGTTCTGCAAGCACCCGTGGCTCGCTACGTGAGCTTCCACCCCTCCCGGCAAATCATAAGGAAGTCATCGAAGCAGCCAGGACAGGCTCCTCAAGCGGTGGCCAAGCAGCAATTGGCACCATGGGCCCTCCACTGTTCCCGGCTTCCGTCCTCAGGAGTCAAAACGCACCCTTCAGACCACGCACCCCTAATGGCTCCAAACGTCCCATGTCTCCTGTATCAGTCGCCTCCGGCCGCGGTACACCGACGCCTCGTGCTGTAAGAGGAAACTCTGCCAATGGGGCCCAGGAGTTGCGCTCTCTCACTTCTTTAACTCAACACAGTCGGAAGTCCTCCGTCTCGTCTTTTGCTTCTGAGCTCGATAGCCGGTTCAATATGCAACCCGAAGGGCCGTTTGACACACATGGCTTTGGACCCAACACTGATCCTCGCATGATTCAAGCCATCACCCAGACAATGATTGGCGAGTACCTTTGGAAATACACTCGCAAGGCCGGTCGTGGAGAGATGTCAGGAAATCGGCACCGGCGGTACTTTTGGGTCCATCCTTATACCCGTACTTTGTACTGGAGTGATCGTGACCCAACTGCCGCTGGTCGCGCTGAACTAAGAGCAAAGAGCGTCCCAATCGAGGCTGTGCGCGTCGTTACGGACGACAACCCTATGCCACCAGGACTTCACCGCAAGAGTTTGGTCATTATCTCTCCTGGCAGGACGATCAAGTTCACCTGCACAACTGGACAAAGGCATGAGACGTGGTTCAATGCGCTCTCATACCTACTGCTTCGAACAAATACCGAGGGCCACACGGACACTGAGGAAATGGCAGGCAATATCACCAGAGAAGACGTCGAGGAATTTAATCCCTCTTATGGAAGACGAGTCCCGCATGGCACTCGGGCTGCGGCATCCTTGTCATCGTACAATTCACGCACCGTCCGCAACGAGTCCCCAATGGTTGATATGTCGATGGCAATTCCCACTCTCACTCCGACTCACCACAAGAAGGGCGCCCCAGTTCGTCCCTCTCTTGGCACTTTCAGCAGCAGAATCAGTGGGTACTGGAAAGACAGCGGTCGTCTCACCGCGACCTTTGGCAGTCTGAGGAGCAGAAGCGTCTCTGGCCGGGACCCCGCCCACACCAACCGCAGCCTTTACGAGGCCAGCGATGTTCAAGACAGCGCCGAGGATTTGCGTCAGATTATTGAAAGGCAAGACCGCGAGGCGGATCGGTTGGAGAATGTTCGAGCATGCTGCGACGGTAAGTTTCCATCAGAAGAACGGCGACGTATTGGTGAAGCTCACGTACTGATTCTCGAATAGGAAAGCATGACGTCGGCACCTTGACTGGTAGTTCGAAGCGCGGCCGCCTTCAGCGCGGTCATATCCACACACATTCCCACAACTCACAATCGGGCCCGTCGGTGGTATCAACACCGGCTGGGACTGTACGATCCAGGGCATAAACCTTTGCCAACTTACACTCTTTGAGCTTTTCCTTAAATACCAGTTACTAGATTGCCATATCCGTATGGCGTCGGTCCATTCCCGTCGGTCGCTACGGAGCCATTTAGTATTGGAGTTTTGTAACGAACCAACCACACAAGCTATACGCTACGGATTTCTTATGACGTTGATGATTCTCGGTTATTCTCTCTATCAGACTCCTGCGGCAACCTGGTGTCGAACCCAGCTCTTCCCACTCGATACGCCTTACATATCTTAATCGCCAAGGTCGCTAACGAAACAACGGCCATTGACACCAGCCATAATCGACTTGCTCGTCGTCTTTCAGCTACCCATTTGTCAACAAACTTTCTTTGCTTGGGTGTGTGGTATCTGTATGTACGGTTATGGCATCGGATTGTGCCTAGGAACGGGTCATGTTTTACGACGTTTGACACGTCAAGGAGTGTCAGGAAACGGAGTATCCAAGATTTCTCGTACCTGTGTCTACTTGACTGTTTTCTTTCAGCGGGATGGACTTCTTGAAATACGGGTTCACCAAAATGCAGGGGCTTGGGGGGCGAGCAAAAGGACTACACTAATACCTAAAAGTCATATTGTACTACTGTATTGGTGGGATATTGTCCATTTCCTCCGATGGTCTTGTGTTTTCTTCATCGTCAGGCAGATCTTATATTGATGATTGAATGACAAATTAAATTGGGTTGCTTTGGATTGATCCGCTCGCGACTGAAGTTGTTCGTCCCAGCCAAACCGTGCGTTTGTCAGGGGGGGTGGTGATGACGTGCGACGCGACCGGGGGAGATGTATGAATCCAGGCGCCCACGGAAATCGACTCACCTTCCTCCCATTTTGTCATGCATTTCTGGCGATGTCACAGCAGAAATGGCAGAAAGGACACCGGAATTTACAGCTGGAAAATGGCTTGCACAGCTCTGCCTCCGACCGGCTTCCGAGTGTTGAGATGGCGGGGTTGTCGTGGGGTTTCATGGGGGTGGTTCCGTTCCTGGTCATTTGCCATTCACCATTTTCCGCGTGCAAACCATTCCCATCGTTTGCCCACTTTTAGCTATTTTGCCGTCGACAGCTTTTCCCGGCCTCTCCCACAATGTCGTCGCTCCGCCATGAATCGTCGCTCGAGCAAATGTTCGACTTTTCGCCGGGCCCCGTCTTGCCAACGACACGCAGCGCGAGCAGGCCATCTCGCGCTTCCAGCAGATCGCCAGCTACCTAGAAGCAGCTGAGCCAGCACCTCGACCTGGTCTCAGCTACAATCGGCCGGCCCTCATACGCCTGACCTTTGAGTATGCCCGCTCTGTGGAATCGCAGGACCGACTGCTCGCCTTCTTCTTCCAGTCTCTCGACCTCGTCTTCGACGGTGGCTCTCTTGATGACGACGATTGTGCCGATCTTGGCGAGCCTGTCTTTAGCATTGCCGAGTTCCTTATGACCAACTTCTTCCTCCCTCGTAGGATTTCCTCCCTCCCCATCTCATCCCCTGCTAACGCACATATCTACCAGTTCGCGCTTCCAGCAACCGGACACCGCAGCCGTCGCCCATCCACTCGGCCGCCCTGCAGCAAATTCTATCTCAGCAGCAACAGCAGCGTATGCAAGACTTTGTAGGCACCCCTCTGCGTCTGTCGGCGCTTCATGCGTCCTGTCTCGTCCGCGATCGCCATCGCTGCGTCGTATCGCGAGCCTTCGACAGAGCCGAGGCTGAAAACCGGTTCAGGAGACCAGGTCCAGCTGCAGATGATGATGGGATCCCCTTTAGCGACAACGAGAACTATCAGTTTCTCCAAGTAGCACACATTATCCCCTATGCTCTTACCAAAGCAGCAGATGGACAGCTGGTAGGATGCCTCCCCCCCCCCTTGTCGCACGTTAAACGAGCTGACAGCGAGTAGGAAGAGCTTAGGAAAACAACCATCGCCGTTCTAAACATGTTCGACCTCGGCGTCGCCCAGCTTATCGAAGGGCCTAACATGCACCGGCCATATAACGCCATCACTCTCAACTATGATATACACCAGCTGTTTGGACGATGTAGCATTTTTTTCAAGCGCGTGCCTGACACCGCCGATACTTACCACATCGGAACCTTTCTCCCTCCGCAACTCTCACGCCCGGTCCCCATCACAAGGACCTTGTTTATACACCCCACCATCAACCCGCCGTTAGAGCGGCTCCTTGCCCTCCACTGTGCTATTGCGCACATCCTCTACCTCTCGGCCGCCGGTGACTACATCAACCAGATTCTCCGTGACAGAGAGGAGGGTGCCGTACGCCAAGATGGGTCTACGCCGCTGGATGTCTTGGTGAACCTTGCTCTACGTGTAGGATAATGCTATCACTCCATGGCTCGCCTAATAGACCCCCGAGTAGAGGCGGCAATCGAGGCGGTAGGCAGCCACTCTTTTCTCGACTCTTCCCTGACAGCGCGAGTCATCTCTGGGTTCATTTCCGGGCCGACTTTCCTGAACTTGACGTTTCTGGGCTTGACACTCTTCCATCCCTCACCATCTTCTCGCCGACAAAAAACGATGGCGTCGCTCCGCCATTCATCGTCGCTTGAGCGCATCGTCTTTTACTGAGGACACGCGCGCTTCTAGCGGATCGCCAGCTACTTGGGAAACGCGCAGGGCTGGCCTCTTGCTTTCTTCCAGTCTCTTGGCCTCGGTCTGCTCGACGGCGGCCCTCTTGACGACAAGTGTGCCAACCTTGGCGAGCCTCTCCTTGGCATTGCCGAGTTCATCATGCCCAACTTGTTCCTTGTAGGCTTCTAAGTTATATGCTCTGCTCACGTACATCTCACCAGTCCGCAGCTGCACTAACAAGACGCGGCAGCCAGCCGCTGCCCATCTACTTAGCCGCCCTCTAATAGATTTAATCGCAGGCTTGCCGGCTTCCACGAGGGCTTTTTCGGCGGCTACCAGGCCTTCCATCACCCACGACAGCCCAGATCGACTATTTTGACCTATCTAGAGCAGTGTGAGCCCGATACGGCCAGGAGCCAGCTGCAGCGAATGGGGGCCGCCTTTTAGCTACAGCACTAGCACTGGTCAGACCAGCCCTGGCGATGGCACTGACCCCCTCAAACAGATGGTCCCAGTCCTGGCGGCCAACTGGTACCTGCCATCCCGATTCCCAGCGGCCCCCGCAGTGGAAGCTCTAAAGACCCTGTACGATAGCTTTATGTGACAGCTTGAGTTACAGAGTTTTTACACAAATAATTCAACTCGTTCTGTAAAAGCAGCTTTGGTTTACCTGCTCTCGGTCTTCCTCTAGTACTAATTCTGCCGTTATAAGGCGGGGGATGGATCTGAAGGCGGTGAGCCAGGACTTGGTTTTTTGACCATGGTTTCTGAGCCAAGCCTCTTGCCCAAAGGTATCCCCCGTATGTAGGTCCGGCTCACCCGGCTCACCCAGGCTGACACCCTGAAAGCGGGGCGCCTGGGTGAGCCCCGAGGAAGCCCCAAACACAAATGCTAGGTGGTTTATTGCCCTCGTCTCACCACCCTAGCGTATAACCTGTACCGCGTACGCATGCCCACGCAGCTGCCGTTGTACTACACCCTTTGCAGCCCTTCTGAATGGCGGCAAAGAGGAAGCATGGAACTCGCCCCCAGCAGAGCGGCCAGCCCGTACGCTTTGTGCCGTGCGTAGTCTTGAGCATTTCGGATCAACTCGCGGCCCATGTTGAGATAGGCGACCAGGCTCCTGCTAGCTACTAGCCTCTGGTGGTACTTGCCACCATGAAAATAGTGGGCAAATACCTTGGTCACCATGCCGTCGATCACGCAGGCTAGGATGGCCGTCTCTCCGGCGGCCTTATCGATGGCTGCAGCCGCGGCGGCATTGTACAGGGTGCCATCCAGCGCAGCCGCTCTGGCCTGAGCGACAGCCCGGTTGCGCGCGTAGACCATGATGGCACCGTCGTAGGCAGCTTGGTACCTTGCCTGGTAGACGTTACCATCGGTCAGCTTAAATTCCATCGCAAAGTGGCATAAGGCAATAGACCAGCTGTCATGGAGAGCGTGGTTTTGTATGTAATGGGGGAGAGCATCCGTCCGTTAGAAGACCTTCCAGTAAATCAGGTTGGGCATCGGACAAGTTGTGGTTAAAGTTTTGCTGGGGAAGCTGAGTTATGGCTCGGGCGACTGATCTGCCATTCTGTAAGTCGAGTTGCCCATAGTTGACCATGATGTCCAACTTGACAAGATCTGTTGCTCCAGCCTCGTTGTGGGAGTAGGATATCCTTTGGCAGTAGCTCTGCTGTGCAAGCGCCAATAGCTGTACGCTGCCGCGGCGCTAGGTGAGACGATGGCAGATGGCGTTGAGGTCGTGTGGGGCTCTGGAGGCAATGGGATCAAAGATGCCGTTTTCGTAGGCCTTTTGTTCAAAGCCAGGTGCCGCGGTAGAGATAGTCATCGTGTCGTCGCTCTCGAAGTAGCTGCTGCGCTTCTTCCTCTTAGCGTCGCCGTTGAATGTGTTGAGGAGAGCCAAGTTCTTTTTGGTGAGCGGGAGGGGCTGATTGATACCCTCAGCTATGACGGTCTTGGGCGGACATGGCTTATCAACAAGCTCGGCGATGTCGTCGGTGGGCTCGGTCATGGCGATGGTGGGCTCGGCCCAGGTGGTGTTGCTGGTGGGGTCAAAGTCGGCAGCGAGCGCGAGCTGCCATTAGCATTCTCGGGAGAAGACAGCGGGTCAGGTGTCGATTAGGTCTGTCGGGAGGCCCAGCGCAGCCCCAGCACCCGATGAGACGGCAAGTCTTGGACCTGGGCCTGCACGTCTTGGGTGAGCCTTGGGAGTGGGAGCCTTGGGAGCTAGGTGATGGGGGAAAGAGGCCGGCGACGGCGGTAGAGCTGTGCCCGCTCAAAACCTATCGCCAATAAAGTGTTGGTCACATCGTACAGCATGTTGCGTGGCTCGACGTCGCCAGGACTCGTCCATCCGTCTTGCCAAGGACCAGCCCGAGGAGACATTGATGGGTGAAATACGGCCGGTCCTGAATTCGTTGTGATAGTGGTGCTAGCACCTGTGCCTGTGCCCCCGCCCCCCCTTGGCCTGCTACCTGGTGGCTCTTGTGCTCGAGGCGGCAGCTCTTGCAGCTGTAGCAGGGCAGGTCAGGCGGCCCGGGGTGGATGAAGGAGGAGGAGGATTACCATGATCGTCCTCGCTGTCCTGGTCATCGTCTCGTCCATGTCCACTTGTAGCGGCGGCAAGCTCCTCGCAGCGCAGGCCCCTGGTCCGGATGGGCGAGCCCTGGGAAACCGCGCCAACCGCCGAGATTTGTAAGGGGAGACAGCGCCGTCATGTTTGCATTTACGGACGGATGGCGGGATCCCGCTCAGCACGTTGTCGTACTCCACGGCCCATGTGTCGAGGCCCGCCGCCTGGTCGTGCCAGGACTGGGTAGGTGGTGCGGCCGGGAGAGCGTGGAGGAGAAAGGCGAATACCTCACCGCATCCCTCTACGAGAATGTCCAGCTGGCCCACAACCTGCTTTATTTCATCGCATGACAGCCCTGGGGAGTCCCGCTCGGCGCGTACCGCCTCCATGCTGCGAGATACGACGTCTGGCAACGAGGCAGCAGACGGCCGAATGTAAATGTTGTCAAGACTCGAACCACTCATATACAAAAGGGTGATCCGACTCGGGAGGGGGCTGGGGTCGATGAAGTCCTCCAGGAAGGAAGCGCATTAGCGATGGCAACTAAAGCGGAAATGCTGGGGAATGCCGCTTGCTCCGCTTTGCTCCGCTTGCTCTTCTTGCTCTTCCCCAGCTCCAGGCTGTTGAGGGCCCGTCTGCGTCAACCGCGCTCTCTTCACGGTCGAAGAATCTTCAGATGCCGCGTATCGTTTCCTTTTTGTCGCTAGCACGGCCGCCGCGTCTCGGGTGAGGGTTTCGTTCGGCGGTGAATGAGTTCGGGGGCTTCGCGGAAGCTTTGGAGCAGATGAATTAGCATCCCATTGCCGCTTAGAGTATTTGACGGCAGCAACAAGGCGACACAAAACTTCGGGGCACGGATGACTGGCCACCGGGAGCGGATCCAATCACTTGACAAACCGTGGCTAGCCGTTTTCCACGCCCCCACTTCCCCAGCCATCAAAAATTCACGGCCTCGCCCTCGCTGTTCTCGTCGCCATGGTCTGCACTCGAACCTAAACAGCAGCCCAACAGGGGCTTCCATCACCGGCATCAAAGGACCAAGGTACTTGTTCTTCGCAGCACTTGGGGGGAGAGGGCGAAGACCAGAAGCCGAGGCCGTGGGTGGAGACGCCCCCTGGCGTTCGGTGGTCTTTCGGGGTCCCAGTCAGTGGTGGGCGTTGAAGTCGCCGGCCACCAGAAGGGTCTGGCTGGCAGTCGTGAGGCTGAGGGTGTTGTCCGGGGGGTGGGGGGGGCAGTACGCCCCGATGAGGACTATAGGCCTGCTGCGGACCGTGACTACCTTCTGTAGGGGGGAATCTGGCCGGCACTAGTCGAGCGCGTTGTTGGTGTACATCACCACCCGCGGCTGCCCTCCCCTGGAGAGGGGGAGGTGCGGCGTGAAGGCTCTGTGTCGCCGGACAACGGGCTGCCCCTCGTCGTCGAGGAAGGCGTATGGCTCGGTGACCACTATCGCCTAGGCGCCTTCTTGATGGGCAGTACTCCAGGGCGGCGTCGGTGTGGGCGAGGCCGTTGTGGGCGTTGAAGGTAAGGATCGGGCCTCGCTTCCTTTTCGGGGGGCATTTGACGTGCTGCGGCTGCGGGCCCGCCCCCGAGCCGAGCTGCGTAGCTTGAGTTTGCCGACGGCGGAGTGGGTTCCGGCGCGGCTGACTGCCTGGGAGTGGCGTCGTAGAGGCTGTCGCTCTCTATATCCCCCTCTACGTCGACATGAGCTGGCAAAGCCTGAGTAGTGGTGGCGGCAGCAAGCGTTGAGCCAGCCCAAGACAGGAGCATCATGTCAAAGACGGTAGCTAAATTGCGGAGGGGGTTATGGGTGGGTGCACCAGCTTAATGGTGCCAAAGGTAGAGGCATCAACCCACTAAACTATGTCGTTTGGTCAAATTTGGCCCGTGCGCTGACCCACCCCGCCCAATCAAGATCAGCCCCACTCTCCCACCCCGCACCGGAGTGGTCGGTGCTTCTGTATTTTTCCTCAACCGTCAAGTCCACACGCGCTCCGAGATTCCTGCCTTGCAAAACCCGCTCACTTGACATGTCAGTGTCGGCGTCCACGCAGCCCCGTCCCCAGCTCCACCTACGAGAGCCCACACAGAAATTCGACGTCTCCGTCTCGGTTCGCACGATTCAGTTTCTGCACCCAGGCTATCCTAATGATGACAATACCCTCTTGGTGTCGCCCGCCTTCGACAGCGGTGGCGTCCACCACGAGACTGCGCGTATCGCGTGCGCCATCCTCGCCGACTGTAAATGGGACGGGTACTTCTCCTTGACCCGCGACGGGGCCCGGCTTGAAGACGCGGATGCTGACACCATCCTGGTGGCCCCACAATACTACTTCTTTCTCGAACCCCCGCCTGCCGCCTCCCCCGACAGCGAGCCCTACCCGGTTGTCCTCTCCTTCGACCACTTCACATGCCCGGGCGTCCTCCCTCCATCGTGGTCGACGTCGTCCCTCACCATCGGCCCCTCGCCATCGGCCCCTCGCGCAGCGAGCGCGTTACTGATCGCGACGAAACCTGCCGGATAACAAGCTGGGACATACCTCTGGAGATTGCGCACATCGTCCCGCTTGCCGAGTCCGAATGGTGGCGTAGGAATCGTATGGCCCTCTTCGCCCGCCGGCCGGAAGTTAGCTCTAAGACGAACTGTGTTGAGAACGCGCTCCTGCTCCGCAAGGATGTCCATACGCTATGGGACCGTCACAAGTTCTGCATCATCCCTAAGGCCGGCCGGTGGGTAGTTCATGTCATTGATAACGCCACAACGCGAGAGTTGGAAGAGACATACCATAACATTCCCCTTCAACTGCTCCTCCAGGTTTCCCCAACCTATCTTCTCGCGCGCTTCGCGCTCAGCATATTCGCGGCGAAACCCGCCTTCATTAAGCTCGCCCTACGGCCGCGGAGGGTTGTCAAGGTTGATGAGAATAACCAAAAGTCTGTCCAGACCCTCCCGAGCTCCCAATGTCGCCTCGAGCTCAAAAGGCCAAAGCCTCAGAGCCAATACCCAAGCCGTAGCCCCAAGCGGCTGCGAGACTGGGAAGCTGAGCAATGGGGCGACGACCTGTGGGATCAGCCACAATACGATAGCGGTGATTTAGGTGAAGATGACGAGGCCGAGGAGGAAGAAGATGAGGAGGACCGCCGAGGACGGCCGCGCAAGAGACGTCTGCATCTGGGGCGGTATAGCGCCAGCTTGCCGTCGCCATGCTCGACGGGCACCTGTGTTGCCAGCAAGGTGTCAGACGGGAACCTGAAGAGCAGTTTGAAGGGCCCCATGGACCCTGTCCCCGATAAGTTGGAAGAGGGGGCTACATTGTGACGCTGGCGCTGGCGATACGAGGCCCTCTCTCCATCCAGGAACTTTTCTGTACGTTAGCATGCTATACCTAAACTAACCCTGTCATGTTCCTCGGCAGCACCCATTTCGCCTTCCACTGTAGGAGAAAGCCTGATGTTAGAAACCACGGCACAGAAAAGATAGTGCGGGGCCGTCATCTACTTAGCGGGTTGCACTAATACAAATTGTTTGGGATCCGGGGGTACATTCTCAGGGCGCGCCAGCTTGCCGTGCGGTGTCTGCGGTGGCGTTTAGGACAATTGATTCTGGCTCACAGAACGCGGCCAGCGCCAACCAAGTATGCCCTGGGCCGTAGCTAGGCTGGTGGATGCTAGATGCGAAAATGGAGCAGAGGATTGGCGTCGCGTCTTGAAGACGCACCCCCAAACAGCGACACAGACACTCACGGTGGGAAAGCTGTCGCGATTGGGCATTCTAGAGCCGATCACCCACAGCGCTCCTCCCACGTGTTAGAAGCACTGCACTCTAGATTTGGTGGATTTGAAGAGGTTGCAACTGCGTGATCCTATTGCTTGTTCGGCTCTCCGGCTTTGCCAGAGAGCCTTATAGTTGTGAATGGTGGCAAGCCGTGTGGCAATGGTTACAAATCTATAGTTCTGGTGGTTTCCAGACTCTTCTTTCTGACACTTCTGGCCGCTGGCTAGAACCCCCTTCTTTCTGACAATTTCTGGCATTCATTTCTGCAATCTCGTGGTAGGCGCATGGGATAGGCATTTCTGGAGAGTGGCAAAATGGGCACGGACCGGTAGCGAAATGGGCGATGAGGAATCTGGTCTCTTGTCAGCCACCTCCCTCCAGGACATCTCCCATCATCCAGCCTTCAACCTACATCGTGACATTCAGCTTGTGCCTGATCATCGTCGACACCTCCTGCGCAGAGAGCTGGAACGATCCGTCGCCCCCAAACAAAACAGTTCTCTTGGCCGCTCCCAGATCTCTCGCCGCCAGCGCCGCCCCCTGCGCCGCACCGACCGACCACCCGATGCTGCCCCAAAGGACCTTGCGACCTACGTCACACCCGTAACCCCCGGCGGGAACTTGGTCTCCCAGATTCCAAAGTTCGTCTCCGTGACGACAATGTCACCCACATGGAGGTACTCGCCAATTCTCGGCCAGAACCACGCCTGCATGATGGTCTTGCTATCTTCAAAGTTCTTCGCCACCTCGTTCTTCACCGGCGGCGACTCAACCTTTGCCAACTTCAACTTCGCGAGATCAACACGCTTGGTCACCTTGCGGAGCAACAAGGAAAGGGCGAACAACCACGGATGCGAGGGCATTTGGTTTGGTCATTTCATTTTCTTTTCCTTTCCTTCTTCCCTTGCATGTATGCACCAAGGCGTCTGCAGTGGCATTTAGTCATGATCATCTCTGACCTCAATTGCGCATGCCTCAGTCAATGACCTGTCGTCGACTTAAGAAGGATCAACGCAGCCGCATGGCGCTAATGCACATTCTGGCATGACGCTAATGCACATTCTGGCATGGCGCTAATGCACGATCGACACCTTATTATCCTGGTGCAAATCGATGATCGATAACGATGTCCCCAGGGGTCTGCCGAGCCCCGCCCGGCTACCGAGTCATCCGATCGCTTCCTCCGGTCGCGTTTCCAGTCACAATGTCACTTAGTTTTCCCCATGAATGAATATGCATATGTATATTTTCATGCCCATCAATTCTCCAAGTGTTGCGGAATGGAGGGACACAAATTTACAATTGAAACGAGTGTGTATGTTCTAATTATGCCACTTTTTGCGAAAACAGCGTCCCCTACATCAAAACGCGCACACAGCTACTGTGGTCACGTGCCAAAAGAAAATGACCCTGTCAGGTACCTCTGAGCTGCCCCACAAGAGGTTTTTCCGGACTCACGGGCGCTCTTCTGCCCTGTGCGGACCTCGCGCAACCCCTTGTCGCTACCAGTCCCATCATACCAAAGTAAACAAAACCTCTCAAAACCCCTGCAATGACGCCAGACGTCCCCCATCCGCACTGGCATTTCAAATAGAAGAAGGCCTTATGGCAACATAGTCATCTCTCTGATGCCGTCGTCTCATCGCTGTTTTATCCACACTTGTTAGCCTACCATGCGTGTACCACATTTGGGGAAACTTACCAGCCGCTATCATTCTCTCGTCAGTTTGATGCTCTGGTAATATCCACGGATAATCACCAAATACAACCTCCTCCGGAAACCTCTCGAATAGGGAGACCTGTGGCCCCGTCCCCCGGCACTTAACTTGACACACTCTGTACACGACACCACCTTGGAAGGGATACGGCTCTTGGCTGACAACCCGCCGGTCCTTTCGCTCTTCTGCCGTGAAGGGCCCAAGATCCAACAGGCCTTCAGCGTTGATCTTCGGTATCCTGGAGTTCAAGCGGTAGTATTGGCACTGTAACCCACTCCGGGTACGATCCAGACGTTCAGAACTCCCCGGACGTGAGGGAAACCACTTCTTGTATCGGCTTTCGATATCGTACCAAGACAAGCCTAAATCCACATAGTGGTAAATGATGAACATGTTTTCAGGTATGGTGTATATTTGGTACGGATGTAGCCGCTTGCGGGTGTTGTTGTTGTTGTTACGGCGTGACCTCTCTCTTATCACACGGCGGGTCATTGGTGGGCTGGCGACGGGATGAGCTGACGATGCGTCCGAGCTGGTCCTGGATGTGTCCGAGCTGGCCCTAGATGTGCCAGAGCTGGGACCGTCTCTGACATATCCCCCATGGAAGGTGTGAGAGGAGCTGGAAGGCAATGCCGCCGATCCGCGGCCAGATGCGTGGTGAGGCGAGTTGTGATGGCTTAGCATTAGGAACACGTCACCAAAGACTTGGGACATCGATGGGAGCTGCTGCTGCTGAGGATTCAGCATAGCTGTAATAGTGGGAAGCATCTTAGGTGTGGGAGGCTGCTGAGGATTCAGAAGAGCTGCAATAGTGGGAAGCATATTAGGAGTGGGAGGCTGCTGCTGCTGCTGCTGAGGATTGAGCTGCAATAGTGGGAAGCGTATTAGGAGTGGGAGGCAGTGAAGGTGGTGAAAAGGTGATGAGTGATGGATGATATGGTGTATAGTAGAATGACACGTCAAAGAGAGAAACAGCAACTTTAATAGAAGATGAGTTTCAGAGCCGGAGCTGGCAGGTGTCTTGGGCAATGATTGAGGCCTGCCATCTTAGAGTCGAAACTATCAAAAGGAAATGCATGGTCCAACAACGAAAAAGGTTCCGCACCGGGTGAGTCGATGTGCCTGGGGCTGGCTGGTTGGATTCTTTCCTAATTGGCCAGCGTGGTGAACTCCGATGATCGACCCCGCAGGTGCCCCACCGGAGGTGCCGCCGGCGGCAAACGATGCATTTCTTGGCAGTGTCTGAGCACGCCCCCCGAACGATGCATTTCTTGGCAGTGTCTGAGCGCACCGAACGATGCATTCATTTCTTGAGATCAAAAATGACAAGTCTTTTGGAACTGCGTGCCCCGCAACATCACAAAAGAAAAGAAAAGAAAAGAAAAGAAACAAAGAATGAGAGTCTTACCGTCCTGCCTCCGACAGCACCTCCGGTGGGGTGCTGCCGCGGGCTACTCGCTTCGCTCGAGTCGGCATTACTTTCATATTTTCCATTGCAATAAGGTAGTACCCCCAAAAGTCGGCGATGATTAAAGTGCGGGAATGGAATTGCGAACGGCTAACTAAAGCGGACGATAAGAGTCCACGCCTTATCTAATTATTAGGGCATTTGGCGTGCACTCGAATCGCTCACTTGCAAAAAAAAAAACACGCCAAGTCCCAGAAAGCAAGCCCCTCCCTCTCTATAAGAGGGGGCACGCCGCTAATCTTGGCCGGGCTCAGCTTTTGGAGATCATTGCCGAAACGCGTAATCATTGTTTTGCTTTTTGGATAGGACTCTCTCCTCCAGACACTGCACTCGCAGAGTCCTATTCCTGTGACGAGTCAACTCAAGAATAAATGCAGGTCTCAAAGGCGCCCCCTGCATCAGGTTTTATACGTAAGTCAGCTCAAGCGACATCTAAGACAGCACTCGTTCCTTGCGGCTGCACAAGTGATTGGTCCGGCACGGGCATCAACTGCTCCCCGATGAAATTCGGAGGGTGCACGCCAAGTGGAGCCAACCGATGACCTGGAGCGGGGGTTGCGTTCGCGCAACCCCGCTATAGGGCTGGTTTTGGTGCGGGGTTGTTGCGTGCACTCGTTCAATTCCCGAATGGGGAAGGCGCATGTCTCATACAGTGTTCAGCTTGGAAGGAGAGGGGAAAGGGTTCACGGAAGACAAATCGGAGGAAGGAAGACCCACGATTAACACGGATCTTGCCGATGAGCCATTGAGGTGAGCCATCGAGGTAAGCCACCAAGCTGAGCTTGAAGTCCCCACCCAATCACAGCTTATTAGGTAAATCGTCGAACTGACTGTGTGCCGGGAAGGGTAAAAGATCGACGATTTGGTTAGTGATTTCAGCCAGCATTGCCTCTCACTCCGTGTAAATAGTTACAGTGGAACCTTTTAATACATACTGGGTGTTCAGCCTTCTGCCTCTCACATAAATATTCATTTGATTTCGTTGTCTTCCAGCTGCCCTCTCAGCAGCCTCTGCCTTTCCCAGCAGCCTCTGCCTTTCCCAGCTGCCTCTGCCTTTCTCAGCTGCTCTTTGCTTCTACAACAAAAACTCCGTTCGAGATTATCGCCATGTCGTCTCTCTACAGCAACAACAACGGCAACCGCGTTGATGAGCCCGGGCCGACCAGTGCTCCTGCCTCTCCTGCGGCTGACTGTGGATCCTCTCCTCCCCTCATCTCGGCCGCCCCTGCCGACAATATGCCTCCTCCCTTTACCTCAGCCACCCCTGCCAACGATATGACCAGTCCTGTGACTGACTGTGGATCCTCTCCTCCCATCATATCGGCCGCCCCTGCCGACAATATGCCCACCCATAGTCTGCCTGCGACTGGAGATCCTTTAGCCAAGGCCGCCCCTGCCGACGATGTGCCCCGTAATCTGCTTGCGGCTATACAGCCTTTACCCGAGGCGATTACCGACACTTTCTCGCCAGAGCACACACATAGGCGCCTGGTTGACTGCGTGTACGTACGCTCCAAATCTCCTGCCTACACTTATCACTGTTACTGTGATTTATGAACACTGCGAGTAACACAACGCACAGCTGCTCGAATTCCCCGTTTCATGGTGGTGGTGCTAGGAATGGTGATGGAATGCATGGTAGCTCCACTCCTCCCCCGTTTGAGGGTGGAAGTGACAGCGATGAAGACAGCGAGCCGCCGGAAATTGATTACGATATCGCACGCGTTCGGGTTGCTGTGATGTACATGTACAACAAGTGCCGCAGGATGGTCCAAGTCGCTGAGGACGCGCTTTTGCTGATGGAGGGAATGTAACTACCTCGTTTTGCATCACACAAGAGCCTGAAGGCAATGATTTTTGTCACCAACTGCTGTGGTCTTGTCGCTGTTGCCAATCTGTTCCTTCGTTCAGGGACTTGGTCACCTGACTGCAGGGAAATGCGCGTCAGCACCTGCCACCACTGTATTGGTGGGGTTGGTGGGGGTTGAGCGACACCTGTGAGCGCGTGGCTGACCGTGAGCACGTGAACACGTGAACACACGCAGCTCGCCGAGCAGCTGCACCCCAACGGTGAAGGTTTCTTTTATTCGCCGAAGGTAAGTACACCTCCGCCGGGGTTTGTTTTGTTAGCTTAGTACATGCCCCACATTCTGACAAGGGCCCCTTGCTACATAAAAGCACCCTGGTATACAGGCAAATATCAGTATTTTATTGTACGACCCCCCAGCTTGGCAGTGGCTCTGGCAGTGGATTGAGGAGGTCTGCAATTG
>Ga0247760_1001549_pt1 | contig 20773 bp, 15 predicted proteins | sample UWRJL171409R4_FD_179936 | JGI IMG/M metagenome (GOLD analysis project Ga0247760, IMG submission 179936) | Plant litter microbial communities from Arlington Agricultural Research Station in Wisconsin, United States - UWRJ-L171-409R-4 | ecosystem: Environmental > Terrestrial > Plant litter >... | reverse complement strand
GACACCGCCATCGCCTCTAAAGCTGAGAAAAGTGTACCGAACCTTTAGATATAAGCGATCCACAAACGCAACCACAACCGACGACGAGATTGTTATGACCCATGAAGGCGTCGAGTTCAATGGTCGACATGGCTTCCCGCCGCCACTTGTTGCCTCGCAAAACGAGACCACCGTGGCTAACGGGACGTACGCGCGCAGGGGATGGAAACTCCGTCCGCGAGTGCAGGACAAGGACTTCTACGCCAAGTTCTCGGGCCCGAGAAACAAGGTCCACTTCATGATCGGAGGGCCGGATCTCGACACTAACACTGGCAGCGGCCAGCTCATTTACTTCGCTGAGGATGAGACTAGCGCGGACTGCGTAGCCACATGCGATGGGCCCGCCCTCATCTACCACGAGCAGAGGTGTTTCGATCACTGGGTGGAAATGTCCATTGAAGAAGTCCAATGGCAGAATCGCTATCCCAATGCCAACTGGATCAAGCGAGAGCAGGAGTATGGAGGGCATCGATGCGCGGACCCCAATGGAGCCCGCGTCGTCCCCCAAGTCAGCGTGCTGCGCGACGATCTTGGGAATGCCATCGAGACCCAGACGCATTTCTCCATCTCCCAGTTCATTCCAGTCACCACCGCCGTGTTGCGAGACGACAAAGGAGCCGCAACCAAGACTATTACTGGGGGGCTCGGACAGGTAACTGAACAGATCATCACGGTCCACGATCCCGTGCGTGGAGTTGATATCGTATCCACGCTCCCACCTGGAGTCATCGCAGTGACACAGCGGGATGCCAACGGTGTCCCAACCCGAACCGCAATCTCTGATCTTCGACCTGGTCTCACCACTTTGACTCTTCGAGACACACGCGGTGTCGCTACCGCGACCGTGATTGTCAACACGGCCTCGACACAGCGGGCGGTCACCCTGCGGGACGAGAAAGGGGCACCGACCGCCACAATTATCACCAGATTAGCCCCTGGAGAGAGTAGCCTCACCCTGACTGATTCCAGTGGGAGACCAACAGCCACTGTCCCTGTCGATTCGATCCGCCCTAACCGCGCACCGCCCAAGGACAGCAGCATTACCCACCACATCGTGACCCAACCGGAATACTGGGCTGCGACATTCCTCCCTGTGCTGCTAACTACCCTGATCTCTATCCTCGCTCAGGTCGTTAGCTCCGACATCCGAGCCATGGTACCATTCCACGCGCTGACCCAGCCTGGCGGAGTGACAGCCTCGTACAGTCTGTTGTTGCCCACGGGCGTCATCAACGACTACCTAACCAGCTACAGGCTGCTAGTTCATTTGCGAGAGCCACTGCCGATTCTAGCAGACTTCTTGGTGCTCCTGGCCTCTGTTATCACTGCCTTGTCCACCGAGTCCGTTGGTATCAAGTTGTACGGGAGCTGCGCCGAGAGTTCTTTTCTAGGATGTTTCATGGGTCTCGCCGTGTTTACGGCGCCGTCCATTGCCATGAAGGCTCTGCTATGTACGGCACTTGTCGTGCTTGTCATCGTGTGCGTGCTTCTGTCGCGGTGGGAGACGGGAGTAGCGGCTCCGCCGCACAGCATTGCCGCTGCGGCGTCGCTGGCGCAGAGCCCCTCGCTGCGGAAGTTGTTTGTTAAGATGGAGGTAGATGAGGGGACAGATGGCTACGTGCGGCAGCGGTGGCTCTCGTCGCAATTGGAAGGACGGCTTTTCTCCTTTTCGCGCTTTCGCAGCCCCCACAGGAAGCAGGACGAGTATGGTGTGACAACAGTGGAGACGAACGAGATGCCAATCAAGCGGATCAAGCCACAGGGGTCGTTCAAGTCGATTGTGCAAACCCGAACGGCTTCCTTCAAATCGACACTACGACGGACCGCTACGGCGTGTCGACGGTCTTCACCGGCTTGGCTTGTAGACCAGCCGACCACAGACTACGCCATGCTGTTAGGATTATTGCTGCACATTGGCCTGATGGTATTGTTATTGTATTATGAAAAGACGGGCGGGGACACGGCGTTTGAGGCTTTCATGATGGACCAGAATTTCGGTGCGCGCTTCTTCTTCACGGTTGTGGGTATTGTGGTGGCCTTTTTCTGGGGCTACTACTCGTCTGGTAAGTCAGCACCTGACATCTTATCTCTGGATGGAGTTACTCACAACAAGAATAGCCATATCCGTGTTGGAACCATACCGGTTGCTAGCGCAGGGCCCGCAGACCGCGGATCGGTCCGTCATGGTGGTCCCGGCAGTAATGTCTTTCAACGGTCTGGGGCAAGCACTAGCGAGACGCGAGTGGTTCGTGGCGCTGACCCAAGTTGCCGTTGTCCTTTCCAACCTGACGCCAGCGCTGCTGTCGGGTGTGCCCTTCAGCCCCACACAAACATGGGAGACGCACCTCATCTGCGGGTGGACGTCGATTGGGTTTCTAGGCTTCATGGTGCTTGTGCTCTTGTACGGTGCGATATTGGTGCGCTATCCGCGCATGCCGTTGGATCCCAGCAGCCTAGCGGGAAGGATATACTACGTGTGTGATTCCAACATGACGCGCGACTTCCAGGGTACGTCGTTGCTGTCGGAGAAGGAATTTGTTCGTGAGGTGCGGTCACCAAGGAGGTTTACTTTTGGGAAGATGATCGGCGCCTCAGGAGGCCAAAGGATCGGTGTGGATTATGAGTACCAGCGGTTCGATGATTGGCGAAGAAGGGAACTGGACTCGAGAGATGGGGAGAGCTTCGAGAGCGATCGGGCACCCATGAGGGTGAAATATGCGGTCTAGAGGACGCAAGGTTAGAAGTTATATACCCAACAATGAATACAATAATGTTGAAACATAGGCTTGTCCTGGAGGCATTGCGGAAAAGTACCTATCTAGCTGTCGCGGCTCGCCCCACGTTGCGCGCTCGTCCAGATGGGAATGATGGTAGTTTTAGCGGGATCATTGGAAGTCGGGCGAGACCAACAGTTGGCACAATTGAGATTGGCATCTCTACGAGGCGGCCTTGCGGGGCTGGAACTGGGGATGGGAGGGCTGGCCTCGATGTGATCAATGTTTGCGGAATCTGAAGTCGAGAAATTCGGCTATCTGGAAACCGGGTAAACGAGGCTGGATGCCCTGACAACAAGGTGCTCAACGGAAGGTGCGACCTCAGGCAGACAGAAATGCAATGGCTGGCTGCTAGGGTGACAGGGTGCCTCCACCCTGAAGTCGTCTCCTCCAGCGGGGTATATATATGAGGCCCAGCAAGGTACTTTCACCGATCCCCCCTCGGGGCAACACGCACGGAGACTTCCGGCAGGCACCAATGGCTCAAGGGTTATTAGAGTCTGTCTGTCGTCTCGCCCCCAGGGGGGAGTCGAAGGTGCCGGGTTCGATCCCCGGTACGGTCGCCACTCCCCCTTCCCGAGTCCCCCCCTTCGGACTGCGAAGCAAAAACCCACCGGGGTTTTTCGTAGCCACCAACCTCCCTCGAGGGAGCTTGGTGGTAAGCTTTTTGCATTTTTTGGTGTTGATCTTTCTGCCCTGCGTGTGGTCTCTCGCAATCCCAGCCCGCTCTTTCCCCTTCCACCCTGTCACGCCTGTTTTGTTTGCTCTCAACGCTACGCGCTTCTACGCAGATCTCTGCTGTTTTTTTTCCTCTGTCGAGGCACCACCATACTTCATTAGGTATGCAGCGAAATTACCTAAATCCGACACCACGACAGTTTTTCCAGTGCCGCACTCTGGTCAGTCAGTGATGCTTCACCTCCTTGCTTTGCTTTTTCTACAGAAAAGCACGTTCGCACAACTTCGTATACCACATCTCCAGCCCAGTACCTGAGCGCTGCTGCTGCGTCCTCGCGCTCGAATAAATCCGCTAATGTTGGCAGCTCGAACAGTTCTCCCGAAGTTTTGGCAATCGCAATGATGTTCTTGAGATTCTCGGTCAAATACGTCGCGAAGACGTTCACTGACGGTGTCCACATGACCAACTTTGCAATCACACAGGCCATTGAATCCAGGTCGAAGCGTTTCTGGGGCGTTCCCCTCCCAGGGCTTCTAGCCTGGTGGTGTCGGTAAACGTCAGCCTCGATCTCGGCGTCGGGAAGCTGGATCAGCGCCACGGGTTCCTCAGTGTCAGACTGTGTATCCTCGTACCCCATCACGTACACCTCTGGTGCGAGAAACATATCGTCGGTGCTCCCCGGTGGTTTGAGAAAGATGTGTCTGACCGCAGAGTTTTGTGAAGCCACCTGGCCTGGTAACTGCAGTACAGCCTCAAAACCTCCTAGGACAAATCGAGTCCGCGACATACGGAGCAACACGAGGGGCCATTTGAGAATGAGCGCTGTTAGTGCGCCCGAGTCACAATCCAAGATTCCCTAGCCAGCCGATTCCTGCCCCCCTCGTCACCATCAGCAGAGAGCATCGAATACATGATGCCGTGTCGTTCTTGGGCTTCTGACAGATAGTAACCCAGACACAAGAGGGAGCGGAAGGGATGGCCAGCGACATGATGAAGACGACGACACGCTTGATCTGGATTGTGTGTCGCTCTCGCTGACTGGCAGGTAAGCAGGGCTCCTCGACATGGTTTCCAGATGGGTTCTGCAGAGCTAAAGCAATGTTTGAGAAGGGGCTGCATAAAATACAGGGTACAAGTGTTGGATGAGGCCTGCACCGGCACACATGCCACACCACACTGCCTCGACCATCGGCTAATCCGGGACCGAGAGAAAATGAGGCTGGCGGGCCACCTCCAATCACGGATTTAGCTAGCCGCTCTAGCCACCGTTGGGCACTACTGCCTCCGAGGTTCCCGGAAGCGGGGCTGAGGTGACCATTTGGATTCCACCCTCAGTGTTTGAGAGAACAAGGAGCTTGAGGCCGAAGAGGCCCACAGCGCCGCCGCTGCTGCCGGATAATTCATAGCCAGAGAATGGATGAAAATGAGAGAGCCGTGGCAGAGGACCGCAAAGCGTTTGCCGCGGGCAATTTGGAGCACGCTTGTCGTACATACGTCATGAGGAATATCGGGCACCAAGTCACGGCACTGAGGCCCACCGCAGTTCGCAAACATACACACAGATTGTGAATTCATCCAGTTATAGCCGTGGACACTGCATCGGGCATGATTGGGATCACTCACTAAAATTGCAGAGTCTGTCTGACCGGACGCCAGGCTGAACCAGCACTCAATTATTTATGCACAGATCAAAGACTGATTACCATATCTCTTCAATGTTGACCTAAAGTTCTACAGTGTGATAGCTTCCTTGCCGCCAATCCTCTCGTGTTCCTCTATATCCCAAAACAACCTTTCCATCTTCTCTGATCCCTAGCAATGGTATCATTCCCCTCAAGTCACCGCGATAGCTACGGCGCTGCAGCGAAGCCAACGAGCATGGCAACAAGCGGCATTCTCATTGCTGTATGCACATCCTGGTGTCCTACTCATCTCATGCATTAAAAGTTGTGCAGGTCATTGGCGTCACGGGAGCGGGCAAGACAACCTTTGTGAACACAGTCACGGGTGAAAACAGCCTAGAAACCAATGACGATGTCAACTCTGGTATGTACCTGTCTATTCCATTAGCTCGCCCTTTTTTTTTTCTTTCTCTTTTCCCGTACTATTACATTCCCATCTATCCGTCCCCACGAGACAAGAACTAAAAGGCTCAGTCACCCAGGACGCCGTCTCCGTCACCTGCACCATCGACGGGCAGTCTGTAACCCTCATCGACACGCCCGGTTTCGACGATCGCCAGCGCACCGAAGTCGACATCCTCAAACTCCTCGCCAAGCACCTAATGGACACTTACAGTTCGGGTACCTACCTCAACGGGGTAGTCTTCCTCCAGCCCATTAACCAATCCCGCGTTTGCGCCTCGGAAGCCAGCCGCACCCGTCTCTTCAAGAAACTCTTAGGGGAACAGGCTTTTCACCGCGTCATTATCGGCGGCACCATGTGGAATTCCCGACAGGACGCTGAGCGGAAAATCCAACAGCGCAAAGCCCATACTGATATCTGGGGAGACATGGTCCAACGCGGAGCTACAGCCATCGCCTATGATAATACCCGCCAGGGGGCTCTGAGTATCATTCGCATGCTAATGAAACACCGTCCAGAAGCCCTGCTGATTCAAAAGGAATTGGCAACTGGAAAAACTCTCCTGGAGACTTCGGCGGGAAGAGAACTGGAACGGCAAAAGGGTGAGGATATGACGAAATTGAAAGAGGAACTGCGGGATTTGAAATCGGACAGGGAAGCAACGGCGGCGGAGATTCGAGAGCTGAGGGATAGGATCTACCAGAAGGAGGAGGAGATTATGGAGCTGAAGCGGGGTTGTTGACAGCAGTCCATTATTGCCGGCATGCAAGTTGGACAGGGTGGATGCGCAATTATCATCAATTGGCGCTTTCCTAAGTTTGGTTGAGGTATCTTGCTGTCGGGTTTCATTCTTGCAGGAACACCAGAGCTGAAGCGGAAAGCCTAGCACACACACACACACACACACACACACACACATACATACATACACAAGTTCCGCTTTGTTCTACTAGAGCTTAAACAGTCAAAGTCAGTCTATTAGCTCACATTTTGGAGATCTCTTTTCGACCAACCTAGGAAACGAGAATGGCGAGATGTTTGACTATTGCCATTCTGCAGATCAAAGTGACGCCGGTGAACTCTTGGCCCGCACGTGTCTACTACCACATCCAATTACGCAATGCAACTATCTAATTAAAGCTGAAATACCTTTCCGTCCCCTCGGTGACGGGATGAGAGGTAGGATGTAGCGCTGCAGGGGACACGTGAGGGGTCATGGACAAGCTGCGAGGGAACCGTCCAATCACGTTGCATGCCCAAGACACATGTTCATCTCGACCCGACAGGCAGCGGCCAGCGTGCAGTGTGGAGAGGAAACGCAGCTGAGGATACAAAAGGTGATGAGAAATATAAAAAAATTAGTACTAAGCCTCATATAAACAGGTACCGACCCCTTGGTACTTCACCCCTTTTCAGGTTGGGATCATTGGTATCCGTCAAGCTTCAATCATGGTGTCGATCCGGCAAATTGCGGTAGTCGCTACCTCTTTTTTCAATGCTGTCAGCACGTCGGCCATCGGATCCCGCGCCCCCGGTCCCGTTGCATCGGTTTCCTGCAACGGCAAGGCGTACAGCTACGATGGCGTTGCCGGCTATGGTTTCGTGACATCGGACTTGAGGGACCAATATGGCGACACTATTAGCATTGGGTCGTCAATGGCCATCCAAGAGTGGCAGAAACATGGCAAGCAATACAAAGGCGTCTTGTACGGCCTCCCTGATCGCGGATTCAACACTAACGGCACCATCAACTTTATCGGCCGGGTTCACATTTTCGACATCACCTTCACCCCTGCTCCTGATGCCACCACCGTCACCAAACCTTCGGCTCCCAACCTCGAGTTCAAGTACAAGCGAACTGTTCTCTTAAGCGGCCCCGATGGCAGACCCGTGACTGGCCTGGATCCCGATTTCACCGGCGGGTTTACTTACCCTGGTTTTCCCACCATGCCAGCCGCCACGTATCCGGGAGATGGATTTGGCGGAGCCGGACCGGGCGACAAGCGCATCTCGATTGATGCCGAAGGTCTCGTCGTTAATAACGACGGCTCCTTTTGGATCAGCGATGAATACGGTCCTTTTGTCTACAAGTTTTCCTCCCAGGGTAAAATGCTCGCCGCCATCCAACCCCCCGATGCTATCCTCCCGATCCGCAACGGCAGGGTTAGCTTCAACTCCAACACACCACCTATTTATAACACCAGTCTTGTCCCTGTCCCAAAAGACCCAGACCATGGACGTCAAAACAACCAGGGGTTTGAGGGGTTAACGATGAGCCCTGATGGAAAGAACTTGTGGGTCATGCTGCAATCGGCAGCGCGACAGGAGGGGGGTGCCTCTTCGTCGAGGCGGAAAAATACTCGATTTCTTCACTATTCACTTGAAATCCCCAAGAAGGATGATACTGGGAAAGTGGAATATAAAGGAGAGTATATCGTCCCGCTACCGACTTTTCTCAACGCCGAAAAGGAGACCCGTGTAGCAGCACAGTCGGAGATTCATTTTGTCTCGGGTACGCAGTTTCTTGTGTTAACCAGAGATTCTGGAACTGGAAGAGGCCAAAAAGATGCGTTTTCGAGATACAGACATGTTGATGTTGTGGATATTAGTGGGGCAAGTAATATCAAGGATCTCCAGGGGGGAAAGTATGATGGGTTGAGGGACGGGAATGTTACGGTGGGGGGGATTGACAAGCCTTGTATGTCCCCTCCTCTCCCTCCTCCTTCTCTGTGCATTTGGCTAACGTATATTTGGTTTGGTTCAGCGGACGCGTTAGTTAACGAAATCACCCCCGCCAAACTTTGTTCCTTTCTCGACTTCAACATCAACTCGGAACTCGGCAAGTTCAAATCTCACGCCAAAGACGGTGATGCCATCCATAATGGCGCACCAGTGAACCTGGGACTTCTTAATGAGAAATGGGAGGCGCTGGCACTGCTTCCCGTTAATGGCGGAAAGGACTGTGATGAGAGGGATGAGTATTTTCTCATTGCCCTGTCGGATAACGATTTTATTACAGATGATGGTAAGTAAACCAGTGAAAGACGTCCTTGGGGTGTAGAAAGAGTGTTTGCTGACAGACAGTGTGTGACGTGAACAGGGTATGCCAACTTTGGAAAGGTCCGGTTCAAGGACACGACGGCCACGGTGCCGTTTCTCGAAAACCAGGCGTTGGTGTTCAAGATCACCCTGCCAAAGGGGAGCAAGCCACTCCTCGGTTAGAATCTAGAGTTGGGGTTTGCTTGGAATTGTGTTTTGTTGTTTCCGACCAGCGTCTCTCCAGCCTGTTGCGGGCTGTTATTTGTAATCCTCACTTCTTGTGGGCCAACAGTCATTTGTGATTCTCAGTTCTCAAATGAGCCGACAAGGGCCATCCTTAAAATAATGTTATTCACCAACATCAAGTTTATTGTGAGGATTTTCCTGGAGACGGGAATTATTTGTCATTCCTTGATTTCGTTGTGCCTTCACAGCATTCTGGGCTCGTGTTCAAGTTGTTGGGCCAGTAGGTCACATCCGGAAAAGATAACGTAAACGGCGCTTGACACTTCTTTGAATCGAGAAAAGAGAGATTTATAGTACGTGGTTACGTCACTTGACGATGTCCAAGACAAAGTCTGCCTCGTTGATCAGTCCACACAACTACAGCGCCTGCGTCAGGACTGACTATCTTGCTACAAGCACAGCCACCGCCGCCCCCTAAAACAAGCTGCCTGTCAACTAGCCGGTTAGCCATTGAGGAACTTGTAGTTCATGATCATGACGTTTACTTGCAGGTGTATATTCAAGTGGCATGATGTGCAAATACCAACCTAGGTACCCCATGTAGGCTCGAGGCACTTCCACCACGATTTTTGGTTTGGTAATTTTGTACAGGAGGATCATTACATTACGATATGGTAAACACAAAACGCACCATGTCTGTCCCTTTGGTTCTAGCTGTCGTGTGTTGGTCCTTGCCCGGACACATGGTGGCGTAGGACCCGACGGCTACGCCACATGGATACAGTTGTGTTACCTACTACCTTCCTCCTTCAACCACTCGAAACATTGCCTGACTGGAGATCGCCATTACAATTGGCGCTTGGCGCTTGGCGCGCTTGGCGGCTAGCATGAACTGCGTAGAAACGGAGGTGATCAGTATGAATCATAGTTGCCCAAACTTACCATGTGTAGGGGGCAGATACCGTGGATGAAGTAATGTTGCGCGGCATGATTCCGCTGAAGCCTTGGAACCTCGTAGAAGGCTTTGTAGAGCGATCCCAGGGTGCATTTAGAGCTTACGTCTTTACAGGAACTACGAGAACAGCTAGTGTACTTACATCAGGACAATCCAATGGTAACCAAATGACATGGCTAATGGACGAGGCAAAATCTGGAGGCACTTTTCGTAAATCACTGCCAGCGGTCACAGATATACCAAGTAAAAAGTATGGAAAGGCATTGGCTTGCGCTAACACAGTTACTTCTTTGCATCCCGACCTATTATCGAGAGAGAGAGAGAGAGAGAGCAGTTCAGCCATCCGGGAGGTTGGGCTTGTTTGTCAAATCATGTTGCAAGCCCAAGATTGTCCCTTTCTCGGTGATCCACTCCAGGCGTAGGGCCTATAGGTCCCACTGCTGATCGCAACATTCTTGATACTAGACTAGAATATTCGATGCCGTCATTTGATGCCCGTGTGCTGTTGGTTTCATCTCTAGGTACCTACCTACCTTAAACTTGACCGCGTTTCCTCATCCGTAACAAAAATTGCAACACCAACGCCGCATGGATTTTTCTTGACCTCAGTAGAGAGATTTTCTCAGTGGAAAGGTTACATTGTAGACTCTTGGTTCAACGAGGCTTTGCACTAATAGTATCGTCATGCTTCAGTTGTTGATGTCATGGTCAGGGGTGTTATGGGGTCACAACTGGAGTCGGGAATTGTCGAGATCTCGGAATTTGCAGGACATCGATGATGGGATGCTCAAAATTGTGACCGAGGTGAGGGTGTGGGTTGGGACACTACCGAGGATATGGGTAGGAAGGTAGGTAGGAAGGTAGGTACGTAGGTGGGCATTCGCGTGCATTGTAGGTTGATCTGTCGTCTATAAGAAGCCCAGAGGACACCGTATGTTGAGGAAGATAAGTTGTAAGAGCATCGATCAACACAGCAGTCACTTTAAACAAATACCTCGTACAAAAAACACAAGTTCAAAGAAAGTGAGCCTTTCTCTCTATCCTGCTTTCTTTGCCTCATAGAGGTGTAGAGTCTAACACAAACAGCAGCCCTTAACAAAAAACCACCAAAATGCGCTTCATCACCGCCATCGCTCTCCTCCTCGCCGCCGAGGGCCTCGCCCTGCCCGCTGCTTCTCCCAACACTGAAGGAAACGTTCTCGAGGCCCGTGGCCCCTGCCGCTGCTCGTGCGTTGACTCTTGCCGCTCTCGCTGCTTTGCGGGCTTTGGCCTCTCGGCAGTGGGTGCGGCTGCGTGTATTAGTGGCTGTCGCCAGGGTGAATGTGGTTGCTCGTCAGACGAACTGTGCAACTAGGTAGAACAGTGGGGGATTGTACCTTGGGAGACTGAGACTGGAGGGAGAGGCAAGCATTGCAAAGGGGGAGGAGGGTGGACCGGGGTGTTGTTTCTTTCTTCGCAGGACTGGAGGGGTGGTCCTGTTCTTGAACGCGGCTTGGGGCTAGTGCACAGCCCCGGGGCAGTTCACCAGTCGTTACCGGGATACGTTCAGTCTTGTTGTTTATCAAGTCAACGTTTAACAGATAGGTGCCGGATTACAATATGACGCGTCATTGATGTTGATTCTAGACATGCTACTTGTGATGCTAGCAGTGAATGTAGTGTGTCTATATTGATGAACTTTGATTTGACACGATACCCGCCAAAGCTTGTGTCAACCGAGATGACCAATCGCCCCTGAAGAAACAATACAAGTGACGCTCCTCATTAATACCTGGCATCACCAGCTTGTACATCACATCCAGCTTTGCACGCACACCGACCTAGTCAGTAGGTACCTTAGCTTGCCACGGCTATGAGAAGAAGGAAGTGAATTGATTCCTCCTGGTTATGACTAATAAGGCTGTAGGTAGTATCATCGAGAAAGTAGCCACTGGAGTTCAAGGCTTTCTGGCAATAGATCAAGAAGGCCCTGAATGGTGGGCAGTGCCAGGTTCCAGGCGTCGCTTGATTGTGATGCAGCTGAGTGCCAGTCTGTCTTGTGGACACCCGGGTTTCCACCGATATGCGGCCAAGAGCTTGGCTGCTGCCAATAGAATCCCGCAGACCAATGCTTCCTTATATATCGCAGGATGCATTTTTAGTCTTTCCATTTTATCGTGGATGTTATTTTCCTTTATATTATCTTCGCCGTGAACAAAATGGGGTGATGACCTGGGGTGCCTACCACGTAAGTCCGTATTTGCACACTTTTACATTTCCGACATTAATATAAGCAATGGACACATGCACGTCTAAACATAACAAAACAACTGGGCGAACAAACTCGGCCATACCCACCAAGAATCATACCTAGACGTACATACAAAGTACAAGTACACATGGTAAGTAGCAACCGAGTGGAGTCCTCCTCGGACATCTCGGACTTCTTCAGACCTGGGTACGAACCCGAGTCCATGGCCACGGTTCTAACCCAGGTGCCAAGCTACCCAGCGATGTGTTTTAAGTAAATCCTTTCGAATTGATAGTTTAGCTGGATGCATGGTGTCGGACATGATGTCGCATATCCTGGCTTGGCTTGGCCTGTTATCACTTACTTACTTCCAGAAGTGGCATCAAGATGCTGTTTGTCTTGGCCACGGCATATCCCTGACTTGCTTATGCAGCACTATGTGTCACTGCCCAGTCATAAAAACGAGTTGCTCAGTGCTGATAGTAAAGGACTGGATTGATATAGTCGAAAGGGGTGGTAGGGGTGGCAACAGAGCCTGTTTTTGTGAACAATTTATCTCTAACAAACACAAACAGGGGTCAAACCAGGACGAGAACGCAACACATCTTTGGTAAGCAAAATTTTGTACTGTAATTGACTCAATAACTCAATAATGAAAACCCATGCTGTACCCTTATCGAGACCTTACAGCTTCCCCCGAGGTCCGCCCTTGGTCTTGGATTTGGCCAACGCTGCCGCCATCTTTGCCTGCCACAACGAATAAAAATTAGCGCAGTTCCCTCATCTCCTGAAAATGTGAAGAACAAAAAAAAACACAGTATAACAAAAATAGGAAATAGTGTCATTGACGAAGGGGTGAATAAAGGAGAATACTCACAAACCGCCCCTGCGGCACCCCCTCGGCAAACCTCTCCAGCCCCTCAAAGTGCTCCACCACATTCGCCGCCTCTACCGCTCGCACATCCCGTTCTCGAATGAGCCGTTTAATTCGCAGGACACTCTGGGGATCCAGATTTGCGGCGGGGCCAAACGTCTTCTGCACATGCTCTGCGACAGACTCGGCGAACTTTTCTGTGGGGAAAACACGGTTCACGAAACCCGCGGCGGCAAGTCGCGAAGCGGGAAGCCGCGTTGCGCAGAGAAGGGCCTCGTTGGCGAGGGAGGGGCCCATCCGTTGGGAAAAGAGATACGAGGAGGCGCCTTCAGCGACGAGTCCGAGCGTTGCGAAGGGCGTGTGGAGGAAGGTGTTGTCGCTTGCACTTGTACAAGTTAGCGTACAGAAAAGAAAATAGGTGGAGAGAGACGGTACTAGATCAGATCACAGTGGGCGATCAAGGCAGCGGAGAGACCAATGACGGGACCATTAAGTGCGGCGATGAGGACTTTGGGGTGCGTCGCAAAGGCTTTGGTTACGGCAATGTTCCCAGCGGCAACTGATGATCTGTCAGTGTTTTTATTTTCGAATGGATATATGGATTTACGGGATAAACTTACATCTCGGTAACCAGAAACGACGGACAGTTTCTGCGTCACCAGAAGCACCGGCCTCTCCTCGGTTGGTGTTGACATCGGCGCCGCTGAAATTATTAGATCATGGGACGTGACAGGATGAGAAACCGGGAGAGAAAGAAAAAAGAAAGAAAGAAAGCGACTCACGCTGAAAAGTATTTCCCCGTGCCCGTAATCACCGTAGCCACCACGGCATCATCAGAAGCCGCCTTTCTCATCAAACCCGCCAAAAGCTGGTAATCATCGAGTGTAAGCGCATTCAATGCCTTGGGCCGGTTGAGTGTGATGGTGGCGATATTGCCTTGAACGGTGAGCGTAACATGAGCCATGATCAAATTAAGTGAGTTGAGATCTACAGACAAGAAACCAGGGTCCCATCATGACTGGGTTATCTCTTGTCGACCGACACAGTAAATTCACATAGCCACCATAACCCCTTAACAGAAATAGGATTTCATTAAATGAATACAATAATACCCCTCCCCCACGTTACGATAACATAAATGTCACCTCCTCCTTCCTGCCTACCTACCTAGGTAGATACCTAGGTACCTAGAAAGAAAGTCAAGGAGGAATGCTGACCGACTGGATGCAACACTTGAATCACGGCACAAACGCCGCGCACCTGCATCATGCGAGGGCGGCTGAACGTAAGACAGTACAGGGGGGGTTACGCAAGAAAAAAAAAAGGTGGCAGCGGAGGAGTTAATTCTAACGGCGACCTCTTCTTCCTCCTCCCTTGGGGAATGGATTGGATGTGTGCGCCCCGTGTCGGCTGTGTCGGATGTTTGCATGCGTATACCACGTTGCTGTATTTTGCTGGGCAGCGGCTGGGTAGACTGGAGGGACACAGCCGCTGCGTACGTAAGACAGTACTTCTAGATGGGGACCAGGTCGCGAGTGGATGAGTCGGTGAGTTTGGAACTTTTGGATTTTTGGGGGAGTGTAGTTTTTTTTGTCGTTGATTCGCTGCGAAGAAAATTTCATGGTGATTTTGGCAGTGTAGTGTCAAATGGCTAGAAGCGAATTTCGATTCTTTTACCTCGAACGTGCAAGTGAAGATGCGTGTGCAGTTAGTGTGCAGACAGGCACCCGCCGCACAGAGTTTGATTCTATCGTCAGATTCCATCTCTCGACTCTCCATAATGTTGGTGGTCCGCGGTATAAACTAAAGGGGAAAAAAAAATCATAATCATAATGTCATCAAACTTCTACCCCGCAAAAGAGAAAGAAAAAAAAAGAGGGGGTTAAACACTCAAGAAATACGGAATCTTGACCGGGTCCAACGCCCTCCACACAAACGGCATCCCCAAACTCAACCCCGTCTCGTCAAACCCCCTCTGCTTAATCACGGTACTAATCCGCAGCATTTCTTTTTCAAACATTTCTGCCGCTCGTTTTAGGCGATCGCCCCCCTCCCGTAGCTCCTCTCCGGAAAACATGTATGCCAACGTCCGCTTCTCGCCTTGCAAGACGGGCCGGTTGAAAAATGCCAGTAATGACACATGGTCTACCGCTTGTTCAAACCCCGGCAAAAACTCCATTATCTCGTCCATCTTCAACCCCTTTTTCTTCGGGGGCGGTTTATATAGAGCGGCAGGATGGAGTGGTAGCATCCCACTTGTCCCGAACGGCGTTCCGGCATTCAAAACATGGTGACTGACTCCCGTCAAAAACGCCGCGTGCGTGAGGATATCCACGAGAGTTTGTCTCTGGAGGAGCGGTGCGGGCGGGAAATCAATCACGCCAGCGGAGAGGGTAGCTTCCTTCACCCATGCCTGCAGCTCATGGTCGAGAGCGACAACTTTTTCACTCGCGTAGTAGCTTGCTACAAATTCCGAGATGAAGCGCCGGATGGCGGCAACCATGGCGGAGGCATCGGTGTAAAAGGGAAGAAACGGTAACTCCGGACCGTAGGTACAATTCAACAGACCCCTTGCGATCAAGTTTGAAGAAAAATAATTCGCCTGAAACGGCCCTGCCACAAGAGGGTAGAATTCCGAAGCGAATTTGCGAACGCCAATATTGGTTATCGCAAAAGATTTATCGAATAGTCCCTCGGAATTAAAAAGCACGCGTTCCCCCACAGGCCGGATCGCATACGCTTGGTGCATGAGCCGCTTCAGCAGGACGAGCACGGGATGTTTGTCGGAAAGGGTACGTAGCGCCGCGAGATGGACGACTTCGATTACGGCGTGCGAGTTGGCGAGGTGGAAGATTTGTCCGTGGAACAGGTCGTTTTGATTGAACATGGCTTTGGCCAAAAGCCAATCCGCTTCCCCGTCCAGGGGGGTGTAAATGAGGTTGGCGCCAACGTTGGTTTTGATGGCCAGAGGGAGGAATTGGTTAGATTTAGGGTGGATGAAAAAGTAAGCTGAACAGCCGGCCGTGTAGCGCCCTTTGGCGGTGGGGTATTTGGCTTGGTAGCTGTGGTCAACGACGAATAAATGGCCGTTGCGGTGGAGTTGATCGAGCGTCCAGCCGCTAATAGCAGTGGCGAGGGAGTCGTCGAGGCTGAAGGGTAATTCCTGAGCAGTAGGATGGATTCTCTTGATGGCGTAGGGATTCACCGAGAGTCTCTCCATGGAAAAGAGGAGATCCGAGGTGAAGTTGGAAATAGCCCCCGGTGCAGGGCCATCTGGCATGGACTCTTTCCATTGTCCCCTGTACAAGTGGTGATAGTCTGCGAGGTTTCGAAGACCACCTGCCTAGATCAACACAATCAGCGTCGATAATATGATGACGAGATTTTATCTTCTCACCTTGTATAACGCCTGTCCTGCCTTTTCCGCGTCTCTATAAACCGCACTCTTCAACCACTCTGCATCGGCATACCACTCCTCCTGATCTCTCTGGACCATGGCATTGCCAAGATGCCCCGAGGGAAAGTAGGAGGTATTTCCCAAAAGTGAAGTTCCGTAGAGGAATCCCTCCTGTTTTCGTTCAATTTCCCGCCTTCTTCGCAATGGCTCGCTGTCAAAGATGGGAAGCACCATGCGCGGCCCGCCATCGCCGGGGTCTACGGGTCCTAGACCCAGGGGACGTTGCTGCGGTTGCCCATACGGTAGGCTAGGAAGAGAGACAGCCGCGCCTGCTAGAAGGAGCAGACATGGAATAGAAGAATAAAACAAAAACATTGTGTGTGTTCTCAACAAATTTCGTTGGCGTCCAGTGGGAAAGGTGATTACCTAGTATAGGTAGGTGGGTGGGTGGTCAACATCGACCGAGATGAAAATAAAGTTGTTGGGGATCTTGAGTAACCTTGAAAAAGGCCCAGGCATTGGGACAAGACAACATGAAGCTAGAGAAAAAAAAGGATCCTTTCCGAGACTTGGACTTGGACTTGCAAAGTGGGTGGGTAGGTGTTCAGTAGCCCCTGATCACTCACCCTTTTCGTTTTTGCCGTGACCAAAGATAGTAAGTCCGGTAGGTATGGAGTATGGTCATTGACCTTGCATGTGTCTTCCTCCTCTCTGTCTCCTAGGTGCCTATCTCGCCCTCAAACGCTCATCGCCCTATTCACATGTCAAAAATCATCCGCTTCCGCTTCGTGTTCCTTCCGGGGACAGGGAAGCGGCCTGACCGCCGAGATCAGGCCATACCGTGATCAACGGTTGACGCCGTTAGCCATAGTTTGGGCTGGGGAAGGGGAGAAATGTAACATCTAGTTGCCGCCGCCCACTTGCTGCGGCTGCCACGTCGTCCATGTCGCGTCGCCGCCTCCGGTATGCATTCACCTAAGGTACGTACCCACATCAGGTAGGTAGGTAGGTAGGTAGGTAGGGAGGTAGGGAGACAGGTAACTAGGAATGCCATCGCAGCTGCGTCGGAGCTGATTCGGATGAATACCTTAGTGCATGGCATGGCATAGTATTGATGTACGTGTAAAACCGGTCGGTGGGTATGAATGTCCGGACAGGCACATGTATCAAATGTCCAGTATCGGTCATCGAAAATAGGCTAACACTGCAGTGCAGCAGCGCAGTCTAATTCAGTGCGGTGCAGCCTAGAAGGGGTAGGAAGGCGGACTGCATATGTCCTTCCGATGCTACCCTACCACTAGACCTAGACCTACAGCCACTCTACTCAGCTCGGGTAGGCCGTGGGGCTGGTACCTAGCTTGTGACAGAAAGATAAGGGGTCCCCGTGGGGGAGGGGAATTTTGACCGGTAAAAGGGGGGTGTGGAGAGGAGAGGAGAGGAGACATCGGGAATCGGGACAGCAACGGAACTACTTGCCTAACATGTCTCCATCTTTCAGCCATTGACCAGGGCTGATGTGCCAGTGGCGAATGAATCTGGAACTTCCTGATGCACCGATGCATGCATCTTCCCAGTTCCGCACCTGCCAGATGGTGGCTCAGAGAACGGAGTTCCTTTCAGGCTGTTCCGTGTGGTAGACATCTACCAGGTATTCTGGACTGGACACCTACAAAACCCGTATTCGTCTGATGATAGTATGTAGATAGAATAGACTCACCCTGTTGTCCCCACTGTCAGACCTTTAATCATTGATAAGGTACCTACCTTAGGTCGACACACAGCACGGTAATGGGTAGGATGTGAATCGCTATGTCGTACCCGTGTTGGTTGCACTTCCATGTAAAAAGGGAGGAAGTAAAGTGTCATTAGGATGCGGTTGTGTTTCGGGTTCCCATGTTGGCCAAGGCCTCAAAACCGGACATGGTGCATGGTGAGGCACAGCGTAGCATTGATCTGACCGGGTCCAGTCATGGGGAAAAAAGAAAAAAAAAAGAGCCAAAAAGAGAGAGAGAGAGAGAAAGGAATAATTACCCCAAGTAGGTAGGTATTTATGTATGTAGACCCTTGCAACTCCGATCCCACATCTGACATGACATGACATAACAGCCCCGTACAGCGCAGAAACCACATAAGGGCAACCAGTAATCGCCCATACTGCATGCATGCATGTATGCACCAATCGGAAGGTTAGCATGCTAAGTGGGGGGTTATCTGACCTCCCTGTTTCTTCCTGAAGGGGACTTCGTAATACATCGGCGAATAAGGACTGGTTAGTCATGAGCTTGTCATTGTGTAGCTCGATGCGATTTCGGGGACTAGGCTGTGATTCCTTTTTTTTTTTTCATACCGCCGACCTTTTGTTGTTGAACCAGTTGACAGCATACGACCGGTGCTTGCTTACTTTCTCCGTGTAAATTCCAACGTCATTTTAAAATGAATTTCTTGTACAGCCAGCTCGTACGACTCTTTGCCATTACGGCCCTGGCAGAGGGGACCTACATCCCCCGTCCAGTGAACCAAGCGGTGTTGGGTGGTAGCAAACTCATGGGCGGCCCCGAGGGCGGTCACAATGAGTTATACATCCCTGACTACAACAACCCGGTTCCAGGAAAGACTCCATTTCACGTCAACGAGCGAGTGCACTACTACGAGAAATACATCAATGGATCTCGCAACGGTGAGGTCCGTCGCTCATCTTGTCCGGCCGTGAATACCCTGGCAAACCGGGGGTTTATCAACCGCAATGGGCGCAATATCAGCTATGAGGAGATTGCCCAGGCATCTCGAGATGTTTACAACTTTGGTGATGATAATGTTAGTTTTTCTTTCTCTCTCTCTCTCTCTCTCTCTCTCTCTCTCTCTCTCTCTCTCTCTCTCTCTCTCCTCTTCCCACCAGAGCTTGGGTAAAAGAACTAACAAAGTTGAAGATCATCTTGGCGCTCCATGCCACTTTTGCCGTGCATCCGGTCGACCGAATTGATCTGGACATGCTCGCCGCAAGTTCTCTCCTCCACGTGCATTCACGCAACGTAATACTAAATTGATTTACAGGACGACGCGGTCCAGCATCTAACCAACTGCCCCGCCGCGCCGACGCGCAACGACCGCGAAATCGGCGACAACGTCAACCTCAACACCACACTGCTCGCCTCTCTGCTCTCTTTCTCCAAAGACGGCGAGACTCTCACTCTCGAAGATCTAGCTGAACATCACCATCTGCGACACAACCAGAGCCGGGCGGAGAATCCCCATTTCCGCTTCGGCAACCAGGACGCCGCGTGTGCTATTGCGCAGTATGGAAACCTCGTAGGCACGCTGGGTAAGATTGGCAAGAACGGGCTGTACACGTTATTGGTGGAAGATGTTCGGCATTTCTATCTCAATGAGGATTTGCCCCCGGGATATGGACGGAGACAGTTTCCCTATTATTCAGTCGAGGCGAATGAGTATATCGACCGGATGACGCATCATATTGGCTTTCAGATCGTTAGGCCTTTTCCCAAGGGAGATCAGGATGGGAGGGATGTGGAGCCGGTGGTTGCCAAGTTTAATCTCTAGTGTTGACTCTATACATGTACTTGGTAGCTCGGTAGGTAAGGTAGTACAGAGGACTTGACGAGGGTAGAGCATCTCCAATAGGCAATGCTAGTATGAATCACGAATAACAATAAAGTTCATTAACGATAAGAAAATAATTCTTCAACCCCTACAGCTTGGTCTTCTTTCGGCTCTTGGGAGGGTTCTTCTTCTCGTACTGCGCCGCCAACTCACTCGACTTCTTGCATCGCTCCGCCAACGCTGCGTGCAACTCTGCGTAGACGCCGCCCGCTTCGACAAGGTTAGCCGGCTTCCCCTTGCCATAGTCGAAAAACACAACGTAACCGCGCGTCTGGGCAACAATGGCCTGCTGACGAAGTGACCACATGGAGGTGATGGCAAAGTAGCGATCAGGGTGCACCTCGGCCAGTCTCACAGCGACAATGATCTAGATAGTCGGCGGGTTAGTCAGGGATACATACTGACAAAAAAGAGACAAAAACATACCGAATCCGGATATGACACGGGCCGCTTAATGTCCGTCTCAAAAGACTTGGTCATGACGCCGATGCCCTTCCCGCGATGTCCATTGAGCAGGATCTGAAACTTGTCTTGACCAAGCTGTTCGGCGAAGCTCTCAAACATGCGAAAGTTGGAGACCTGACCAAAATGCGGGAACATGCCGCCAGAGACGTGACCAAAGGGATCTTGATCATCAGCCCAGACGACGCCATGTTCCGACATGGTCGCCACATCATAGCCCATCTCGGTCGCCGTGCGCATTACTATCTCCCGCAGCGGCGCGTACAGCGCGCCACCGCTGGGGTGATGGTAAGAAGACGCCTCGAGCGGGCTGATTGGCTGCGTGGGTTTGCGAGACATTGCGATAGAGGAAAGGGCGCGACAAGAGGAAAGGGGTAGGTGATTGAGTGAGCGAATCCCGCTCGCAGAATGCCGAAATCCAAAAAAAAACAAAAT
>Ga0247760_1001548_pt1 | contig 20777 bp, 17 predicted proteins | sample UWRJL171409R4_FD_179936 | JGI IMG/M metagenome (GOLD analysis project Ga0247760, IMG submission 179936) | Plant litter microbial communities from Arlington Agricultural Research Station in Wisconsin, United States - UWRJ-L171-409R-4 | ecosystem: Environmental > Terrestrial > Plant litter >... | reverse complement strand
ACAGTGCGGATCCCATGACCTCTCTCTCCCACGCAAACCCACGCAATTTCACTCTGTGAGAGCGGTGAAGCGGCCACGAAGTCGCCAGGCTGCAGCACCTTGCGGCACGATTATCACCCCGGGTGGTAGCCGAGATGTCGTCTCAGGGTTTTTTTTTCCGTCGGGCAGCCAATGCTTTGGGATCATATCTTTTTCGCCCTGCGGGCTGAGACGGATTTCCTGGTGGCGGTAATCCTTGGCAGCCCCTTGGAATTGCTCCAGCTGCCCCATCAATTTTTCCACGGCCACCCAGGTGAACTACGCGGAAGGTTTTATGGTGGTCAGGCGACCATTTTCAGCCCCTGAGACAAGCCTTCCATGCCGAGAAGTCTTCGGGACTGGAGCAAACCAGCTGTTGCACTTAGCATGCACCCCGCCTTTGAGTTGCTATTAGTCAATCACGGGATCATTGGCGCTGCTGTCCAGGCCCAGACAGGAGGCCGAGAAAAACATACGTGCAAAAAGACAATCGTCTTACCACGGCTGGTCTCGACTGCATTCCGAGTGGGGGGTGGAGAAGACAAGCTACTGGTCATGATGATCTTGGCTCGTGTTGGCATTTGTCGAGTTTCGGGAGAATGACATGCGTAAACGCCTCTGGGCCTTGTCTCATCTCTACCGTGCAGTTCGACATGGAGGGATGCGATTTGCCGCCAATGGAACAGAAAACAGTTATCACAATTCCGGCAGCAAAGTTGCTCACCCGGTCACTTCCGCGAAGGTCACACTGAGTGATTGGACCATCGGAGCAACATCTGGGCCCATGGGACCTTCATCCGGGCAGATGGCGGTCTGCGCTTTCCCGCCCATTCATGTTTTCTGCCCTCAGGCTCAGGTTCCAGCGGGTCCTGCGCGGGGCAAGGCGAGTGGACAATCGGCGTGGTGGGCCGGGGCTTGGCCCGCCCTGAAGCGCCCAGAACTGGATAGTCGGGCCCTGCCCAGCGTTGTTCTTGCAGCGATAGGCATGTTCCCTCCCCCACTCCTCCCGCCTGGCCGAAATTCTGCCCTGAGGTTTCCGAGCACCGGCTGGTCATGCCATCATCCTGCCCCCTGTCCAGTGGACTGCCGTCTTTTTCTTCCATCGGCGGGTAGCACTGGGCAAATATCTCGTCCGCCGCTTCATGATAACGAACGAGCCCTGTACAATTGTGCAGATTCCGGCAGTCTCCCTTCCTTTTTATTAACAGTCCGCAATCCCCGATCCCGCTGCATAGGCCTCCCTTTGCAGCGACCCCCCATAATCCCCGATTTCTTCCGCAACGGCTCTCAGCCGAGACTCAGGAACACCTCACGCGAGCAGCTCCTCCACCCTTTTTCTCACGACTTTACCTTCTTCCCGCACTCAATTCCCCCGCTACATGTCTCCGCAATATCCTCTGCCAGTTAACGTGTTTACGGGATTGCTGCGGCGCATAGAAATCAGCAAAAATGGCGCCAAAGACTAACGGCATTGGTGTGCAGGTGGAGGATACCAAGATCTGCGTGGTCATGGTCGGCCTCCCTGCTCGTGGAAAGAGCTACATTGCCCAGAAGGGTGAGTATTCCCCGTCTTGATCTCCCCTGTCTCCCCGATTTGTCTTCCTCCCCCCGTCCCATTCTGGATCGTCTTCCTACTCCTTTGCCCGGACAACCCTCTCCTCGACTGATCGAGTAAGTGCTGACGGGACACTGTAAACCCAACCAGCTCAGCGGTACCTTAAGTGGCTATCGATCCCTGCGAAGACCTTCAATGTGGGCAACTACCGCCGCAACGATGCCCCTCATCCCTCGGCCGATTTCTTCGACACCAACAATGCCGAAGGCGAGCGCAAGCGCCGCGCCGCCGCAACGGTTGCGGTTGCAGACATGCTAGCTTGGTTCAAGAACGAGAAGGGCGTAGTTGGTATCCTCGATGCAACGAATAGCACCAAGGAGCGTCGCATGTGGGTCCTCGAACTCCTCAAAAAGGAGGGCGTCGAAGTCATCTTTGTCGAGTCCAAGTGCGACGACGAGGAGCTCATCATGGCCAATATTCGGGACGTTAAGACCACTAGCCCGGATTATAAGGGCCAGGACCCCGAGGAGGCCGCGTTGGATTTCCGCAACCGCATCCGCAACTACGAGAAGGTCTACAAGTCCATCAACGAGGACAAGGATGAGGATCACCTCACTTATCTCAAGATCATGAACGTCGGTCGACAGGTCATCATCAACCGCATCAAGGACTACCTGCAGAGCCGCATAGTGTACTATCTCATGAACCTTCACATCCGGCCTCGCTCAGTCTGGTTGTCTCGCGTGAGTGTCCCCTCTTCCCCATTCCTCAGTCCCTCCTGCACGAATAGACCTCCTGACTTGTATACGTATTAGCACGGCGAATCCATGCTGAACCTAGAAGGCCGTATCGGTGGTGACGCAGGACTCTCTTCGCGCGGCGAAGAGTATGCACTCAAGCTGCCCCAGCTGGTTCTCGAATCTGTTGGAGTAAGTCACTTTTTCCACAATCTTGTACCAAGCATTGCGTATGCCAAGCCGGCATTGGGCGGCTGTCACCCCGAGCCAGAACCCCTCTGCCGGTCCCTGGCTTGTGCCCCCAAATTCCGCCCCCTCTCACCCTCTTTTCCACTTGGACCCTCGGCTAACTCACCCGGTAGAGTGACCGGCCTTTGACGGTGTGGACTTCGACCCTGAGGCGAACCATCGCTACGGCTCGCCACCTGCCTAAGCACTACAACCAGCTGCAGTGGAAGGCGCTCGATGAGCTCGATGCTGGAGTCTGCGATGGTATGACGTACCAAGAGATCGCCGACCAGTATCCGGAGGATTTCCAGGCTCGCGACGAGGACAAGTACAACTACCGCTACCGCGGCGGCGAGAGCTACCGCGATGTGGTCATCCGTCTCGAACCCATCATCATGGAACTGGAACGCAGCGAAGATATTCTCATCATCTCTCATCAAGCCGTCATCCGATGCATCTATGCCTACTTCATGCAGAAGACGCAGGAGGACAGCCCCTGGGTTCCTGTCCCCCTGCATACTCTCATGAAGCTGACGCCCCGCGCCTACGGTACTGAGGTTCAAACATATAAGGCTAACATCAAGGCCGTCAGCACCTGGCGTGGCAAGGGCAGTACCGCCAAGCATGAGGACCCCGCTCCCGAGGGCGGTGTCTAAACCGATATTTTCCTCTTGTCAAGATCGCGCAAGCGGTCTTATTTTCTGTCTCTTTCTTCTGCGGTCACAACGCTCTATACGGGAAAGCATACGGGGAGGTGGGGAAAAAAAAACCTGGGGCGGTGTTTGACGGAGTTTACGGTTTTGCAAATTGTCGTCGTCTCTTTCCTCCCTTCGACAAGGGTTGGATGCGGTGTCACTCTTCACACGCTCATCCGTCTCTACCTTACCTCAGTAAGGTGTGTTTTTGATCCTCGAAGTGTATTTGGGAAACCTAACGGAAATCCAAACGGCAAAAGGCTTGGTCAAGCATTTTATAGATGGGTCTGGAAGGACTGGGTGTTGCGCTGATGAGCTTTTTCACCCTTTTGTCTCTTGCCTAGTAGTGGGAGAAGGGGATGGGTACATATACCTTCCACGGCCAGTGCGGTATGTTTTGCTGTCTTGGGGCGTATTTCGCGATGGAGCTTCGACCATACAACGAAAGCGGGAATTCGTGTCTTTTTCTTTTCTTTCCTGCCTATCAGAGCAGCAGCAGGCTATTTGTCTTGAGAGGCAGTGGGCTTTCTTCATCTCGCCCTCGCAGGTCACCTCATGGTCAAGAGACCTGGAGAAAAACTGCGCAGTTGAAGGGGAGGGAACCAGTGTATACAGATGGCATTCAAGGGGGGCCTCGAGAGGGAGGTCACCCCGTTCGTAAACTGAGCCTTGGGTGTGGTACCAGCCTCAGCCTAAGACATGGCCGGTTACGATGCAATCAAAGCGCTCTCACACAAAAACACAACATCTCGGAAGACGTGATCTTGGTGATTCGGGTTCAAGACATGCTGCTGCATCTTGTGCTACTGCCAAGACCAGGCATTCATGGGTTACAGTGCCGTTTCCTACAGATTTGCAGCTCTGCTCCCCCTCGGCTCGAGCTACAGTGTGCCCCGTCGATGTAGGGTGACATCGGCATGGGACTTGTTAGCTCGACACCCCAATCACCTGCCTGGAGTCGGTCATGACAATCGAGGCCAAGGACACTGTCACGAAGTTCATGTAACTGAGCACCTTATCTGCCTACCATTTGAGGCCTTACACTAGGAAGAACAGCAACCAACCAATATCAGCGGAGGGACCTTCAAACAAGATCTGGTGGCGACGGCAGTAAATTCGCATTGAAGTCGTTGACCTAAAATAGGTACCTAATTCACCTGAGTCTGCATGAGCCTGTCCGGTCTAGTCTCGGTCTAGTCTCTTGGGCAAACAGAAACCACGCCGGACAAGGGAATTTGACGACTTTCGGATATCTCCGACAGGAACTGGGTTTCAAAGACGGGAAGATTGATTTATTTCAATGTTCTATTTGGACAATTGGACTTTCGGCAGTAGGCAGGCAGGCAGGCGGGCAGGGCAGGGAAGGCTGTTTGCTTTGCTTCATTGATGTTTCTGCATGTGTGCGTGCACGAGCGGCTTCACCAGCAGCTCCCATCCTGGGGGGCGGGTACCTGCAGAATAGATCCGCCTTCTATACAAATATGCCGTCGCACGAGATAGCTTTCTTGTGCTTCCCATGTCTCACTATCATCGTTCTATTTTGCATCTCGGAGTCTGGAGTCACTTGAACTGGCCCAGTCGCTGTTTGGATGGATCCCCGCGCGCCGTTTGCTCATGTCGTGCCTTCCACTCCCTTCCCCCCCCCCCCCCCCCCCCCATCCATGTCCATGTCCGTCTGCATCGTTCCTTCTCCGACGGGACTGGACGGCAACATGGATAGGCAAGGTACTTTTTTTACCGCCACTACAGGTTGATCGGTCTCGTATCCGCTTTCACGCGTGCGGCACCTGGGCGGAATGCTGCCTGTGCTCAGCTCTCCCTGTCTGTCTCTCTGTCTCTACGAGATTGCAGATACCCGTCAATGGTATGGGCATTTCGTTGGTTTTTCTGAGACCTACACTGGAAAAAGGCACATGCCTGGCTATAGACCTACTTCGTACCTAGCCACAGACTTACTCCTGGATGCTCGTTTGCGCGGTACCTTGGTTTGCAACCAAAGCAGCAGTATGGCCACGACGTGTGCGCTCGTCTAAACAACCCAGGGCCAATTTATCCACCAAACGCGTATCCCACCGGTCTGGTATTAACGGTTCTCGGTGAGGAATTACATGGCTTGACAAGGAGATTCACAACAACTTGGCGAGAAAACTCAAGGGTTTAAATCACAATGCTTCACCTGCCGCCTCACAAATATGTTCCCAGCTAGACACCTATCAAGTTTGGGCGTGATGCAAACAAACACCCGTTAGGTCCCACGCTAACAATCTTTCAGGGGGGGATTGTACATGTTCAGGTCTCGGAGTGAAACTCGACCGCTTTTGAGAAATATCCCCCAATGCCCTCTCCTTTTTTTTTTCTTCCTAACCTCGTCTCTTCATTCCAGTCAAGGCCTTAAGAACATCACCCTCCTCTCAAACCAGAAGTTGCGCGCCGGGCAGCCAGCCAACTATGTCCTATTCCATGTTGATTCTCATCTATACCCTCATCTGGGTCGTCTCAAGCTCCTCGCATCCTCCTCTGGAGACACCGCCTGGAATAAGCTTCAAAACACCCAAGACTACCCGCTGGAGAGGCTCCAGTACCAAGTTTTCCCACCGCGGTGCTAGTATCCAGAAGATTCATGGACTCCGCGGAAAAACCAATGGAAGATCGGTGGCTGCCATCCTCGGGGCTCACCAACGTGAGGTTGGAGGCCACGGCTACGAGAATATCACCACGACCAACGCCTACGGAACGCAGTTCGCGATTGAGATCAAATGGAGCGGTCACCCCTTGTATTTGCTTCTCGATACCGGAAGCTCAGACACGTGGGCTGTTCAGAAGGACTTCCAGTGCATTGATTATGCCGGCGAGAGCATTCCCCAAATAGCTTGCGCCTTCGGCCCGACCTACCCGACGGGCTTTGACCATGGCGAAACAAGCCCTCCTCAGCACATGTTTATCCGCTATGGTGATGGGGAGATTGTCATGGGTCCAATGGGCTACTCTGATCTCACAGTCGGAAATATCACTATTACCAAACAGCAGGTTTGCCTGGCGAACTCGACGTATTGGTACGGCAACAATGTCACAAGCGGTCTAATGGGCCTCGCTTTTCCCTCCCTGACAAACTCGTACATTGGTTCGCAGTTTGATCACGAACGTGGCAGCCAGATCGAATACTCTCCAGTTTTTACCAGTATGGTTAGTCAAGGGAAGGTTGCCCCCATCTTCAGCATTGCCATCGACCGTAACGCAACTTCCGGGACGTTGGCGTTGGGATCGATTCCACCGGTCGCCGGCCTCGACAGGAGTAAGGATGTTACCATGGACATGATCATCGTAAGTCTCGATTATCAGCAGTCACTTTCAATTTCACGTCAAAACGTTGAGCTAACTCCGTTTGCTCTCCGTAACAAAAGACAAATTTGATCAATTTCCCCGAGACGGCCTACGAGTACTCATTCTACACCATCATCCCCGATGGCTGGGATTTTGACCAGAAAACCGACACCAAGAACTACCCTTACATTGTCGACAGCGGTACCACACTCTGCTACCTTCCTCCCCGTCTCGCAGCTTCCATCAACCAAGCCTTCAACCCTCCCGCTGTCTTCCTCTGGGGATACGGAGCGTACTTCACCTCCTGTAACGCCGTAGCACCACCGATCGCGATTGTGCTGAATAGCCAGCGGTTCTGGTTCAACCCGGCAGACCTCATCTACCGTGACATGGTGGACCCTGCCACCGGCCTATGTATGACGGCCATTTCGTCCGGAGGAGGTGGTCCGTATATACTTGGCGACGCGTTTATGCAGAACGCCCTGGTGATTTTTGATGTTGGGCAGGGACAGATGCGCTTCATCTCGAGGCCATACTATTAAGTTGAAAATTGACTGTAAGAATTTCTGGAGATGGCACTAGGTAGTATGTGAGTTGAAGAAGAAAATGAAGAAGAGGCGGGGCTTGGATTTGGTGGGGGAGATGCCTTGGGAATATCCTGTGCTGTCTTTTCTCACATGCACGGCAGAATCTGGAAATCTAGCAGTTCTTTTGGCATGTACATCGAAACGAAGCTCCATAACTCTCAATGGTAAAAATAATAAAAGAATTGCCTTTCTTTTTAATTCCTTGATGCTTTGGTCCGAGGCTTCGGAGTGTGAAAATCTTTCGAGAACGTATGGCATCCACTGCCTTATCACGACTCCTCGAGCCCGACAAACTGGAGACAGCTGGTGTGTTCTTAACTGGCTGACCGTTGGTTTGACCGTTGGATTGGTAAAGACCCCTAGGGGGTGTAGCGGTGAAAACTCCTGTTTTTAGCTTATGATGCAATTTTTTTTTCTCCAAGAAAGGGCTTCAGAAGCTCTAATTAACTCGAGATGCTGCCACGGGAGTTCGAGCCACTAACAGTTTCACATGATCATTGCAGCGATAGGCTGTTAGTGCGTGGTCTTTGTGCGCAGAGCTTCCTGCAGACGCAGCAACGGAAACAAAACGAAATCGCCATGGTAATTTTTTCCTGTGACAAAACTATGTAGCAGCTCATGCATGTTTTCTGTCCCAAGAGAACAGTTTTAGGTTTCTGGAATGTAATATTGCATCTTGATGATTTCATCCCTCCACTGCTCCTAGCAATTCGAAAAGTGGGGTGGGGTAGTGGGCCTCCAGTCACGTGGTAAAACTTCAAAGCACCTAACTCTTCTGCGCCGCCACCTGGTTTTTGGAAAACCTCGACAAACCTTTGCGTCAATCTCCCCCAAGTGATTCACTTGACTTGATCCTCTCACCAGACCCTGCATTCGCGCTGGTCTACAGCCTCATCTCATTGACTAGGCGTGAATGAGTTGCCGTACTATTCTGGAGTGAAGGCCTTATTGTGTGCGCTGCGCTCGACTGATTGTTGGTGATTTTCGTCCCATCTGATGTCAAATTGCTCATGAGAGTAACGTTATTAGAGGTGCACGTTTGGAAATTTGCTACCACCACAGGCCACCACCAACACCACCGTGCTTTCCCCCTGTCTTTTTCGCTGGAGGGCGACCAGACAAAGATCAACCTATAACATTTGCTGCCCCCACATTTTTTCTTTCGACAGCTTTTTGCTGCGCAAGAAACTTTTAGTTCTAAAAACCTCGACTGCCACGGCTCTGCAATTCTTTCTGCGCCAAACAAAGCATCGCCAAAGACGCACTCGGTACTCGGTGCCCCTCGAACCCCTTTCGCTTTTGCCCTCACTCTCGCGCCGACTCCATCATCGAGGAAGACAGCTTAAATCGAACGTGTTTTCACAATGGCGAATCCAGCCCCAGATATCAATTCGATCCTGCGACTCCTTGGAGGTAAGTGCTCCCTTGTCAAGCTGCTCTCGTGATTGCGCGAGAGCGCGCGACTCGATCAAGAGTACTAACTTGCGCAATTCGTCAGACGCAGCGAACCGCCCGGCTGGCTCGACGCCGACACAGAGCAGCGCAGGTCTTCCTGCCCCTGCGCCTCTTGCGACCAATCCATATGCGCCTCCCCAGCACTCATATCCTCCACCCCAACAATACCAGGCTCCCCCAAGCTACTCGTACCCCCAGCCGTCGTCAAGTGGAAACATTGACCTGAGCGCTATTCGACCCTCCAACTCTGGAACCGTTCCTCTTGCCGATGCTATCGCCAAGGCCAAAGCCTACGCGACAGAGAAGGGTATTACACCTTATGATCGAGCTCCTGGCGGATACCCCCAACAAGATTCTCGCCAGCCTGATAGGCAATATCAGCAGCGCTCGCGCTCCAAGAGTCCCCGCGGACGCGATGCATTCAGAGGCGGCGACTACAACCCGTACCGCGACGAGCGTAGAGGCGAGCACGGAGGGCAAGCGCGCGATTATGGCCGCGAACGTTCGTTCTCGCCGGGTCGAGGCCGCCAAGGATTCTCGCCGCATGGCGCCAGCGGTGGCCGGGACCGGTCGCCCCTTCGAAAAGAAGATAATTCTGAGACTATCGAGATTGAGGCCAGCCTTGTGGGCCTGATTATCGGTCGCCAGGGCGAGAACCTTCGGCGTGTCGAGACCGACAGTCGCTGCCGCGTCCAGTTCGTCCCCCCTGCTGGCCAGAACGATCACATGCGTCTCTGCAAGATTACTGGTCCCAGAGCCCAGCGTGAGGAGGCCAAGGAGATGATCAACCGTATCATCCAAGAAAGCGGCATGCGCAGTGGCGACCGCGGTGGCCGTGGAGGCTCCGACAGTGGTGGCTATGGCGGTCGCGAGAGTCGTCCCGGCCCTCCGCCACCTATGCCTGTGCCCAAGGAGGGTGACGACAACCTCCAGATCATGGTCCCCGATAGAACCGTGGGCCTGATTATTGGTCGCGGCGGCGAAACGATCCGTGATCTTCAGGAACGCAGTGGATGCCACATCAACATAGTAGGGGAGAATAAGAGTATAAACGGCCTTCGTCCTGTCAATCTCATTGGCCCCCCAGCAGCAGCCCGGCACGCCAAGGAGCTTATTCTAGAAATCGTCGACAGCGACAGCCGTAATGGCAACAATCCTGCTGCAGCCCGCAGCGGTGGGCGTGGCGACAATTTCGGTGCACCAGGTGCCGGCGGACATGACAAGATCAACGACTCTATCTTCGTCCCCTCTGACTCCGTCGGCATGATCATCGGCAAAGGCGGCGAAACGATCCGTGAGATGCAGACCAACTCGGGCTGCAAGATCAACGTCAACCCCTCCTCTGGACCTAACGAGGTTGAGCGCGAGATTGGCTTGGTTGGAACACGCGATGCCATTGCCCGCGCGAAGCAGGCAATCGAAGCCAAAGTAGAAGCAGCGGTATGTTTTGTCCACAAGTTTTCTGGGTGTGTAAATGGTACGCTGACATCCTCAAAGCGGCAGAAGGGAGGCGGTGGCGGCGGCGGCGGCGGTCCCCGCGGACGTGCTCATCGCGATTATGACAATCCCAGTTATGGTCAACAGCAGTCTAACAATACCAGCTCACAGCATAATAACGCTTCCAGCAACCAAGCCGCTGCAGCTGGACAGGCTGACCAGGCTGATCCTTATGCAATTTGTAAGCTCAAGCTCATGCTGTACACAGTCGATGAAGTGTGAAGGGAACGCTAATCCGAATTTAGATGGTGGCTACGAGAAGTATCTCGCCCTATGGTGGTCACAGATGGCCGGCCAACAACCCCAAGGTCAAGGAGGAGCCGGCCAGGCCCCTGGAACCTCGTAACTTCGCGACAACTGCCTTCACGATACCCTTGACTCGCTTGACTCATGCATCGCTTGTCCATTTCGACCACTGATGAGTTTGACATTGCCCGCCAAGTATCTCGCATCGTCTTGACCATGCAACTTGATGCCTTCTTCTTGGCGGTGTGCGCACCATGCTACGTTTTCTGTCAGGGCCGGGACCATGCATCTGCTCTTATCCTGACTGTACAACTACGACTTTTCCTTTCGGTACATTCTTGCGGCATGATGACTCGGCATAATGATGCGGATCGACTACAAATACTTCTACTCGGCTCCTTGAACTTTTGTCCTCTGGGCTCTGATATCTGCTGCGCGTTTTGATGTCATGGTTCGACATTGCACGATTGCGACCTGGGGTCGGCGCCGGATGCTTCTCTTGACATGCCCGCCCCCTAAAAAAGTTCTTGTTTCATGAGGCATTTTGCATTTGCCCCAAGGTTTCTTGAACGATATGGACAAGGCGCCCCGGAACAGAAGATGACATGCATGCCTATGGTCGGTCATCTGGTGCTGCTGCTGCGCTCGGTATATGTGCATCGCCATTGCTCTTGGCCACTCTCTCTGCAATGTCATGAGGAAGAAAGTGCACATGTCATGCACAATCCGGCGTTCGTCTATCTGCTCCATCTGTGCCAGCACGTTGTAGCACACACGACTTGCCAGAAAACAAGGGACTGACTGGACTGCACCTGTCTGATGCAACCAACTACTCTACTGAACGGGCAATATTTCCCACCGAGTTCTCCTTTCCTTCTTTCTCTCTCTCATTTTTGTCTCTGTCAAACCTGGGACCTTGTCTTTTTTGGTGGGTGGATGAATGAATGGATGAACGGACGCGTGGCCTGGTCACGCTTTCCCGAAGCCGCCGCCCACCTTGTTCGCTGCACCATGCCATACCACTTCGTACCATACCATACCCGAGAGGTCCTTTTTTTCGTCGTCGTTCTTATTAAACCCAGGTGGGGAATGGCTTTCTACCAAAGGTGGCGCGGCATCGTTCTGGGATCCGGATAGGCTTTTTTTTTTGGCTCCCACCCCCTGAGACTTGCTTGGGTGGCGGATTTGCGGGAGCATTTGGCTCGGGGCTGTATTAAAACCTCATGGTTTTCTGAGGGAAAAAAAAATATCCAGCTGACACTGTATATTAATTATCCGGGTCATGGGAGGCTATTTGCTGTTTTGAGTCTTGACAGTCCCAACAATACAGAATTTTCATCATAAGTTTGTCATCTTGGGGTGTTTTTCTTGCTTTTTACGCTTCCTTGAAGATGAAGCGGTAGTATCCTCGGTAGGTAACTTGGACAACAAGTTTTGCTCACCAGCGTGCAGCAACGGGATGGAACAGGGGTAGAATTTGGGATTCCCATCGTGACGCAGGCTGCCCATCACGGCTGAGATGATGCTGCAAACAGTCCGGTAATGGTATCATATTATCTAGGCATTACTCCCATGTAGTTCTGAGCCTCAAACAGCAGTCAGTGGTGGCCTTCTGTCCACCAAAGCCTAGTCCCTGTAGACTAGACCTGCGCATTTGCTACTGCTATCTACCACCGCTCAGGCGTTCGGGATTCCTGGCGCTGCCGCCTCAAGGAGCTTCTCAAACTTGGGCGTTCCAAGTCCCGTCACCGGGTCCCATCCAGCAGTAGCATTCCAACGAGCGATCCGGCCGACAGCTGGCATACCGTAACATCCCACACCAGATCCTGTCGTGATATCAGTGAAAGCATGACTGTTATTGTACAGCCAGGGGTTCAAGAAGCCGAGGGGTGGCTTTCCCTGAGTCCTTCGCGCCGCGTTTAGTAGCGCAACAATACCTGCAACCACTGGGGCCGCCGCACTGGTCCCCGACAATGATGTCAGGAAACCTTTGTCGTAAACGGCGAAGTTGGATGCCTGGGCCGCCACGTCCGGGATTGCCCGGCCCGAGCGGTTGAAGAAAGGCGAGTATGTGGTGTTGATACTGTCCAAGTAGGCCAAAACGGCTGATTGTTGGTAGGCTGGCTGGTTGTGGTAGATGCTGAAGCCTCCGCTCGAAAAAGACACCGCTCGTTCGGGGTTCACACCAGTAGTGCCTCCCACAGATGTCACCCATGGACATCCGGCAGGGTACGTGGGCTCAAAGTACGTCTGGTTGTCGGTGTTTCGCGTGCATGTGTTGCCAGGGCCAGAGTCCCCAGATGCAAAGATGACTGAGACACCGCGGGCACCGAGCTGCATGAACATGTTGCACGTCCTGACTGCGTACTCGCGAGGGACCGACTGTTCTTCTTCACCATACGATGTTGATATCGTCTGCGGCAAATCCTTGTCTGGCATGTTGAGCATGTAGGTAAGCCATTCGAGGTAGGGCTCATTGCTGCCGGGGAGCCTAGGCTGATCCCGCGTCGGCACAAGGGGTCCGTGTCCGCCAGTGCTGTACTCAACAACAGGAATTGGGTAGCCGATGGCGTGAACGTACTGAAGGTCTAGATTGGCCTCGCCTAGTCATTGTCAGTATATATCGGATCCCAAGATCAAGATTATCTAGGAGAAGGAACAAACTCACCGCTGTCGCTCCGACTGTTTTGGTCGTTCAAGCCACCATTGATCATCTCGACCGAGAAGTTCTGGCCCTTTGCCTCGGGAAGAAACGCATCTTGGAAAAGCTCGAGATCCCGATATCTCGCGTATTCCTCAAGGTATGAGGCAAATGCCACCTTGTTTTCCGTAGAAGCAGACGCTGTGTAGTTGATGTTGTAGAGGGCCTTGAGGCAAGACGGCACAATGGTGGTGCTGCAGTCAACGGCATCTGCGGCCACATCGATCTTGGCAAGCATCGCTTTAGTTGGAAGGAGGAGGCGGTGGGCATGCTTCTCATCGAGCCGGTGCATCTCGAAGACAGTGGACTTCTGGGCCGACAGCCGCCCGAACCGCGTCGTCGGCTGGACGAGGTCAATATAGGCGGCCAGGCGGTCGGGGATGCTGTAAGAAAGTGTCCGCAGGGCATTGGGGATGTGCGGGTCCGAGGCATGGAACCAGGAGAAGGTTGTGTTGAGTAGCCTGTCGGCGATGAGGGCCGAGGTGGTAAAGGTGACCCAATCATTGTCCAGCGAGTGCTCGATCTTGTGCTCCCGAAGCCACAGTGAGACGGCCGAGACGGCAGCTTCCGATGGTGCAGTGTAGGACCGCACTTGGTCGCGGGACATGTGCATACCGTAGCTGGCGTGGCCGGGGGTCGACATGTCCAGTACTGCCTGTTCTAGCGCCTGCGGGTGCTGCTGGCGGAGGCCAATGTGCAGGGTCACGACGTCATTCGACGACGCCTTGGTGACCGGCTCCCAGCCCTTTGGCACCGCAGCCAGGCTGTCCATGACACGCGCCGACACGGCGACTGCCGCCGCAACGAGCACGAAGGGCAGCATGGCTGGGAGGTGACGGCGTAAGTGTGAGGGAGCGAATGGCTGGGGAGAGTGGTTCATAAAATACCCGAGAACTCGCCAGGGCTAAACTGCTCCGAAGGGAGCGCTCTTTCCCAAACGCCCGTAAGTTCAGGTTCCACTTGCCGCAGCATTTTGAGGGGCCACGAGGGACCAAGAATTTGAGATGAATTTGATCCCTCCCTCCAGCAAATTCGAGCAAATTGGTCCGAGAACACGGCAGCAGCCCGCTGGGGCTGGATTGTGCAGCAATGCACTGTGGAATTTATCGTCGCCAAGCATTAACGGCATGACAGCTAAGCTCACCCATCGGTCGATCATCGGCGGGTGCCCGGAACGGAAACGGCATCCCTCTAGTCAACATCCGCACCCCCACTTTGGGTTGGAATTCGAGGTCAGGACAACCAGGCTCCCGTCACCGATGGACCCGAGTCGGACCAGGCATGCATGTCTATTCCTTTTTTTATCGGCACTTTGCCCCGCCTCGGCATGTGAGCGACATGGTGTCGCCGTCAGTGGCGTACTCAAACTTCACGCCTCTCGGTCCACACCGACGTGGCTTCTTGATCCCGTAGTTGCTGGCCGCGATGCAAGACCTTGAAATGGCACATGATGGGCGGGGCATTGACTGCTTTCCTCCTAGTTCAGTACGGAGGGACCAGTTCACACCCGTGCACATCTTCTGTCGGGCCCCCATGCTTCTCGCTCACCTACCGCGCCCATCAGTTTCCATTGCTTGACAACAGGCATGGCGGAAAGGACGATGCTGTGCGAGAGCTGCTACCTCATGCCTGCCAAATTTGCAGTGGCTTCCTCACAGAAGAAGTACCGAGACATACCTGAGTCTTGGGCGGCACTTGACCCTCTTCCAACTGCACGAGTGGGATCATCATCACCACCATCATCAGTGCATGCATCAGCCTCGCCGACCGTACAAGCTTTGGAGCTTCCGAAGCCAGCCCCCAGTAAGCTGCCCAGCGACTCCCCCAAACCCGGCTCGACAATATCCAATCCCTGGAGCTGCAGGAAACCGCCTACCGCCACCGAGCCGATCGCCAACATGGAAGAACAAGTCAGGGTCCGCATGCACACTCCCTGCTACTACGAATCAGAGGGCGGGGACGGTTTTATCGGCCATACTAGCAATATCACGCACTCTTCTCCGCTCGGTAATGAGACACTGGGACTCCATACGCCAGTGACGTGTAGTCCGTACAAGCCACTCCAACTGGTCTACTGCCCTGGCTCCGAGAAGGGCATGTCATCCATCGGCAACTCGGCCGCGTTGGTCATCGGTATTGCTGAGATCGACAAGGACTTATGTGATTACCTGGAAAGGGCGCCAATCGCTGGCAGGGAAGTCACCAAAACCAATGCCTCACATTGGAAGGTTTACCTCACCCTCATGCAGTATGACTTTGACCTTGAGTCACATAGGCTGGTGCAGAGGCAAGTTCGTCTCCGGGTTGATTCGGCGCGGAAGATTGGAGCACTCCGTGCGATACCCTTCGAATACATGAGCAGAAGCAAGCTCAGGGATCTGTGTCTGGATGGCCAGAAATTCTGGCAGCTGTGCCGAGGGGCTCACTACATCAAGTACAGTGACAAAAGTGTGGACGGCTCAATGGAATTCTCTGCAAGTCATTTCCAGTTCACCTCCAATTGTTCACTGCTAACCGCGAGCCGTTGTCCTAGAATAAGCCTGGCCGCTTCATGGTTGACATGATGGGATATGTAGCCACCAACCATACCCATCGTGGATGGCCTGCCCACAAAGGGTCTCCAGGGCCTCTAGTAAGCTTGAGGTGTCTAGACATTCCCGGATGGCGCCGTCAGTTGAGCCACAAGCTCGACACGCCCGGTTGGCCCCATAGGATCTCACTAACGGCTAATCAACTCGGAAACGCAGCGTTTCTTGTTCCAACAGTACTTCCCGCGTTCGATTTGAGCCGGACAAAAACATGGGGTAAGAGCCCTTCCTCTCTGCTGGACCAACCGAGAGAAATGGTAGCTGATGGTGAATTTTTATAGTGTGGATATTCTTGAACCACGTTGAACCTGTGGATTATCGCATTACAGCATTAGAGAATGATATCATCCTCCCGTGGACGCTGCGGAACTCGATCACTTCGGTTGCTCATGCTTGGAAAGCCTGGAACATACTCACTCCCACAGAACTGTGCGATGAAGTGGACAAAGACGATATCAAGAGATTCACTCTGCATTTCCATGGGCCTGAGGGAAGTGGAAAGACAATGACGGCGCTCCACCTGGCCGAGCACATCGGCTTCCCTTACTTTCAAATGGGCCCCGAGGATTTTGTCCACCCTGAGGTTCTCAACTCAATGATAGACCAGATTCTGAGACTAGGGCACCAATGGCGCTCGGTACTCATTCTTGACAATATGGATCACCTTGTGCAGCGACGTAAGAGGTCAAGTGACGAATGGAGGATGATCGAGCGTGTTAAATATCTCCTTAATTCCCACCGGGGTCTTAAAATCCTCACAACCAGAGACGACCCCGAGAACCTGATTTACCCCATCGTGGATACGGCAGGTCACCACTTTGCATTCCCAAAACTGCCTCGCGACGGGAGAATGCTGGCGTGGAAGCGAGGACTCAAGTCGAGAGGGGCAGCGCACGGCATTGTACTGCGAGCAGCCAATGGGCTTGCTGATCATGATCTGAATGGCAGGGAGATCAACAAGGTAGTGAAGGAGGTTAGATATCCTGTTTCTTTCTTTCTTTCTTCCTTCTTCTTCATTGTCATCTGAGATGCATTAACACATTATCAAGGTTAGATTAAGCCTCAGACGAAACCCATACAAGAGCGATTGGGACGAGTATGTGGTTGATTGGGACGAGTTCATTCTTGACCTCAATTATGAGGCGATGAATACAGTACTGGGCAGAATGGACATTGTCTGAGGGGCTGCTGCTGGGCATGGAGTACCCGCAGCGTAGTGTTTGGTTTTATATGTTTTCTGTGTATTATGTGTAGGAAGCAGAGATGAAAGAGAGATTCAGCGCTCGGATTTTCCACATTTAGATGCACGGACAGAAGTGTGCAGTTGTGATAGCTAGGAAAGCAACGTCACCATTGAGCAGAAAGACGGCCCAAAAGAGGTTACACGACCGGTCTGGCAGTAAGCTGGGCCAGGTGGGTTCCCTCCCGCAACGGGGCTGAGCCGCCTGCAGCTCGCTCCGATGCGAATCAATCTCCGGAGAGAGCTGCACGCGGGGCTTGGCATCTGCCGGACGGTGTGGCCGAGACCATTTTGTTACTGATCCGAGGGTGGGGATTTGTGGACAGGAATGATATGATTTTTTCCGTTGTAATACTTTAATCCAGCCATTCCACTCCATTAGGATCTCTCCAGATTTTAGACTGACTGACTGACCGACCGACCGACCAACCACGGATCCAGTCCAGTCCATGTCACGGTTGACTTTTTTCTAAAAACTCTGCACTACCGTCACTTCACTACACTATATTACACACTGCAGAATCAATCAATCAATCAAACGGGAGGAGAGGCACAACACGAACACCAAAAATAAAAATAAAATGGCAACAATCGACACGACCGCCACTTATACCCTCTCCAATTCCTACACTGGTGAAGGCCGGCTCCTGGCTATCAATCCCACCGACAACACCACCCCACATCTCCTCGCGCCGTCGAGTCTAACTTCTCCACCGACTCATGCGCAATGGTTCCTGACGGTTTCCGATATCGCCCCTTTTTATCACCTGCATACCTTGGCGGGGGGGCCGTCTCGATTTCTCGATGTCAAAGATAGCTCTATGGGGTTATTACGTCTTACGGAACCGGATACTCAGCTGGCGCCGGGCCAGTTTTGGAGATTTGATATCTGGGAAGACGCTTCTGTCGGAGATAATGGTGGCGAGGGGGTCAATTATATCTACCGGCTGAGTAATAACTTGACGGGGCTGGATAGACATTTGGATGTCTATGGAGATACCCTCGGTCCGCATTTGGCGAATGGCGGAAGATATGCGACGGGCCAGTATTGGCGGTTGGGGAAGGTGGGCTCTGGGGGCAACAGCAATGGCACCAGGATACCGATACCGACGGGGAGTGGGAATGGGACGACAGAAGGATCAGGAAAGGGTGTGGGTGTGGGTTCAGCAGCCGCTACCACAAAAGATGTCTTGTCCGTCGGCGCCATCGCGGGCATTGCGATTGGGAGTGTGGCAGTTTTGGTTTTGGCCGCGGCGCTAGCGGCGTTTTTGGTCCTGAGGAAAAAGAACAAGACACAACAAAACAGGCCGGGTTCGTCATCGGGCGATTCGTTTGTCCAGTTATTGGAGGGTGGAGACGAAGAAGAAAAAGTCGCTGTGGAAAGACCGCCAGTAGAGCTAAGTGCTGTACAGCTTTTCCCCAGGGAACTTCCGGCGGTACATGTGGTGAGGGAATTGCCGGACAGACCGTATCATTTAGAGTGATACGAAAAAGTTTGAAAGAGAAAAGAAAAAGAGAAAGGGGCCAGTGGGAAATGGCTAGGAGGAGCGAGTCAATCACGAAGTCTATGTTCTCATGACTGATGTTTCTTAGTATAGCAGGTGGCTTTGGGACCAGTCTCTTGGTTTGAACAGATAGATCTCTAGATAATTCTTTTACATAATTTATGATTCATGATGCACGTGCAAAATTGGACTATATCAGGTCTGAAAGTTGAAAGTGATGTCTGCTCGGATGTTGACCACCACACTAGTGAGGAAACTTACATGGTGGGACACGTCTGTTCCTCGGGAAATCAGATTATTAATCCCTATCCATCAATCTCATGTATCATGTCTATCGAAAGGCTCAACTAAAACGGACTTACCCGACGGACAGTGTTCCAAACTGGTTATGAGCCAGCAACTCCAGGTTTCCCGCCTCAGTCGTGCAGGAGGTGGCTGGCTGGGTTGTGCCCAACAAAAGGAGAGGGGGTCAGGGGGAATCCAGTGCTCCAGTGCCAGACCCCTAACGGAGTTGACTAAAAGGGAAAATAAAATCCGACACAAGAAAATAATTCCCCCCTAGCATTCTGCCTGTCTGACATGCATTATCAGGAACCAATCCAGAAGAATCGAAGCCGCGCTGCGCCTCAACCTCGGGACTCGGAGGGATGTCGACGTCGCTGACAGCCGAGGTTGTTTTTTGGTGGGGCACAAAGCAGGCCATAGCTCTAGCTTGGCGAACCTGGGGTTTTTGGCCGGGGTCCCCTTGCGGTAGGTATCCTTGTCGAAAAGTCGGCCTGTTCGTCGTCCCGCGCTCCATTCCTCATCTTTATCGACTCCTCTGTATTTAGGTAGGTATACATACGCGGTGCCGCGTCCGCGGTCGCTTTCCACGCAATAACCTCAAGTGACGACAGGTAGTATTGTGATTTTCTGTAATTGACACTGTGCAGTCGTTCTTTCGCAAGCTGCGCGTTCTCTCTCTCTCTCCCCTCTCGACGAGATGGCGTCCAACACCATCACCCCTCCCACCAACGCGGGCCCCCTCTCCTTTATGACCAAGATCTCCCGTGATGTCTACCACTTCCGTCCTCCCCCGAACCCCCCGTCATCGCCGGACCCAAATGCCCCCAAGTTCATCCTCATCTGTTCTTGGATGGCCGCGCGCGAGATGCACATAGCCAAATATCTCCAGCCCTACCAGGCCATGTACCCGTCTTCCGAGATCCTCCTCGTGCGCTCCGAGATGCGCCAGTTCCTCCGCCCGCAGCGTACATTGGTAGACCTCGCCGAGCATGCGATCCCCGTCATCCGCGCCGCGTTTCCCGACTCCGAGCCCGACTCCAAGACCGACTCTACCACGTCGTTAAAAGACAATACCAAACCCCAAATGCTCGTCCACCTCTTCTCTGGAGGCGGCAGCTTCATCTTCTCGCGCATACGCAATCTGATGGCCACTTCATCTGGGACCTCAGCGCTTCCGCCCCACACAGTCGTGTACGATTCAGCGCCACCGCAGTTCCACTACAAGGGCTCGTACCTGGCCACGGTGGGCGGGTGGACGACGACGATGCGCCGCCTGCTGTGGCCTATGGTGCACCTGATGTGCATGTGGTGGTGGATTACGCACCGCGTCACGGATCGGCGGCGAGGTGGGCCTCTGGCTAGGATTGCGGCGCTGCATAATGAGCGAGAGGGAAGGGCTAATACGGAGGTGCGGAGGACGTACATTTATGGGCCGGGTGATGTTTTGGTCAAGTGGCGCGATATAGAGTGGCATGCGAAGGACGCGGCCAAAAGGGGGTTCAAGGTCCGGCTGGAGAGGTTTGAGGGGAGCGCCCATGTTCAGCATGTCAGGGTCGATGAGGAGAGGTATTGGCGCGTTGCGAAGGAGACGTGGGAAGGCCGATGATGATACCTAGGTTTGCTTAGAGACTCGATGCGTTGTAGAGGTCCCTTAGGGGTTTCCTTGTGCCGTTTCAGATATATTTGTAGACGTGAGGAAGTGTTGTAGTTAGTTTCCTTCCACTCGCCACAGAATAGAAGCGGCGGGTCGAGCTGTAGAACAGGATATGATACCAGCACGATCATGGATTTCCAGCCCATCTCAAAAGTCTCGTGAGGTTTGGCGAATGCCAAACTCGCGCCCAGCCAGCCATATGCATCATACGCCATGCAAACGCTATCGGCCGGTGTCTTTTCCGTCGCCAGCGTGCTTCCCCTTGCTTCCTCATGTCTCCATACCAGAGATCGTCGTCATCCCGTTGCGCCGTGCCATGTTCATCCAGATTAATCCAGCCGCCCAAAGAAATCCCTCCCGAAATAAGGCCGCGTAGTATGCGTCTGGCAAAAGCAAAATATCGCGCGCGGGTATATAGATATGTCGTCGTTATTAAAAAAAAAAAAAAAAAAAAAAAAAAAAGAA
>Ga0247760_1001546_pt1 | contig 20785 bp, 21 predicted proteins | sample UWRJL171409R4_FD_179936 | JGI IMG/M metagenome (GOLD analysis project Ga0247760, IMG submission 179936) | Plant litter microbial communities from Arlington Agricultural Research Station in Wisconsin, United States - UWRJ-L171-409R-4 | ecosystem: Environmental > Terrestrial > Plant litter >... | reverse complement strand
GTGGAGTTATAAGGTGTTGAAAAGTGTTGAAAACCAGGGTTATATATGGGAGCCAGGGGTCGCAAACTAGGGGGGGCCGGAAACCCCCCCCCCGCGACTTAACAACACTTGTAAAAGTGGTTCGTCCATCGAGGAGGATGACGCAGCCCGGCAAACCTCATATCATATGGCTTTGCCTTCTGGCTAGTTGTCGCGCTGGCTGTTGCTTGCGTCGTTTACAAAATCCACTGGTCCGGCCTCAATCGGGAGATCGACTCAGTCGCAAGCTCCTTCGTCTGGGACATTGATTTGACCGATTCCTGGTACCGCCAAGCCCACCCAATTTGTATGGTATTTCAAGTACCAGAGACTTCGTCATCTCGCTTCTAGTTATCCTTCAATCCATGCCGTAATAATCTAACAATGCAAGCACACGCCTCCCCAGAAGCAAAACACCGGTGTTTAGCTGCAAAAAATGACATCACACAGCCTCTTAACCCACACCGTCCCACAGATCCGGAACGGCATCTACATCACCATCATCTGGTTCGCACGCGCTTTCTTTAACGACCGAAGTTTGATTTAATGGTGATAGTATATCTCAACTGTTGTCAGAAACCTCTATATTTTCTTCACCAATTTCTTCAACCTCATCATCGTCGGCGCCGTCGTCAGACTTGATCATTGCAGCGAGGAATCTGGAGCTGGCCAGCCACCCTCATTCAAATAAACGAGATTTGCAGCAACATGATGGTATAAACAGCGCCATACAAATTGGGTGGGCTTGGCAGTACCGAAAAATCCAGTCAAGTCAAAGTCCCAGACGAAGGAGTTTGCGACTGAGTCGATCGGCCGATTTGAGGCCAGACCAGTAACTACTTATCGTCACAGCTATTTTCGCCGCCTATTTTATCCAGTTTAGGATTTGATCCTCTTAGGCTGAGGCCGTCGTTCTTTTCAAAACATACCCTCCAAAGTTAGCGTCAGTGCAGGGTTCGCAAAGGCCAACATTTTGGCAATCATCGTTTGCAGTTGTGAGTTGAGTCGACCCTTGCGTCCACCCCCTGTCTACCTTACATAAGATAGATGGTTGCTTCAGTCACAGCGAATTATGCGGCAGAGGTTTCATTCACAACACTATCAATTCGGGGTGGACACCGGAAAAGTAGCAAAAAGTTTAAGTAGTACCTGAGGATAGTCCACGAGAGACGGACTGCCGACGAAGCTCTCCTTTGCTCTCTTTGTCCGCAGTCAGCTGGATGTTGCCACCAAGGACAGCGATGGTGCTTCTTCAGCTACACCCCGAGACGCTGCTTGCTATCATCGACTTGCCTGGTTACGAGTTCTTCGCTCAAGACGTCGGCCGCCTGGTACTCTCTCGGTCTGGTGCGAACTCTCTATCGAGTTTCTTCCCAATCTGCAGCTAACATCGTCACTCCTTCGACTACGCGGGACCATCAGACCACCACAGTCCGTGGGTTTGGATCTGAGGGTCATTGGAGTGCAAGAGTGATTCGCGACCGATGGCGTGGGATCAGCTGACACTAAGTTTCGCAACCGTCAGTGCTGTTGGTATTATGATTATTCCATGAACAACTCATAGGCGACCTGTCTATCCTTCGCCTCGGGGATATCAAGCTACAACTATGAAATGCTAACCCAAACAAACAACAACGCCAGCCGACCAAACTCTGATATGCATGTAGCAAAAAAGGAAGAGAGCTAACTATGAGCTGGGCATCACTCATTTTGGTAACCATCCATGAGTACATCTCCATTGTCCTTAGCACAATGCTGTAACACAGATCCCCCCCAAGCTTCAAACCCAAACTTGTCTTCAGGAGTGTAGTCGTCCATAGTCACGGTCGATAGCGAGGCCGCATAAAATGTCGATGTGTCCGAATCCTCCTCGTATCTCGTCTCTGACCATGTTGAGCCTAGGATGGAGGGCTCAGGGGTGCTTGTGGGAAAAGAAAAGGCCCAGCAGTTGGCGTCTGTATTGCTGACGCCGAAGTCTGCTCGAGCCCTGTCTGTTGTCGACTGAGCCATGTCCGTAACCGCCGCCGTCACCGTCCCAGAGGGTGGGGGTTGGAATTGGGATGGGAATATGAATTGGGATGGGAATATGATGGTCCCGTCGGAGTCGGAATCGTCACCAGTTCTAGGCGGTTCGGTATGGCGTGATTGGTAGTAATTGGTGGAGTCATCGATGGGAATCTGGTAGATCCTCCCCAGAAACTCAGGAACGCCCTCATCGCGCCACTGTTGCCAGCTGCTGCTGCTATCGTCCCCGGCTTGTGATGAATGAGGTGGTTTTTGGAGAAAAACCGAAGGGTTGGGCCGCTCGTCCTGGATATTTTTGGCCAACTTCCCTTTTCCCTGCATTGAGAATTTTCCGAATAAAAAAACGGCTGTTTGCAAGTATTTGGTACTGCAGAGGCGCCGCGTGCTGCCCTCAACCTCCATCCCCCCCGCGGACAGCTCGACGGACTGCAAGTGCTCCTCCAAAGACATCAGAGCGCGACGAACATATCCCTGAATACACAAACTGTAAAATACCAGAAGCCAGTTATTGTTCCTGTTCCTCTTATTATGAAATAGCGCCGTGGTCAGCGCCTCGGCGTATCTCAGGGCGTATTTGGTGATACCATGAAAGGCGGGGCATCTGCATTCGTGCACCTGGACGCAGTGGGCATGGGCGTCGGCGTCGACAGGTAATAGGCCGTCAGCGGAGAGTCACAGCGCTTCCATGCAGTGCAGCAGGCAGCGCATCGAACTGTAGACAAGTCTCCTGGTGGGGTCCCTAGGGCCCCATTTCGCCTCGCAGAGACAGGCGGCCTCGAAGAGAGCAACCAGATCCTCCATAGCTTCAACGCCCATCAGTTGAGCGGCTGGATTATCCTCAAACTCCCACACAATGCTAACGATGATGTCATCATAGGGTACTCCATGCCGGGGGTGGCTGGCGGGGGTGAGCAATTGCATCTCCACGAGGGTGGGTTCGAGAGGGTTCACGAAGACTCTGATATTGGGGACCTCGATGTTGACAACTCTGCAGAAGATGCTGTCATTGCTTCCCACTATGTACTCGGGGCGCTTGACTCGGCTGATAGCGTGGTATTGCCGTCTCCTTGCCGTACTGAGAAGATTGGCCGCGGATTGGAGTTTGGGAGGCAACAACTCTGCTTGTAGGCTGGACGCTCCTCGCGGCGTATGGCAGAGGAATGGTATTTCCGCTGCCACATCACAAACTGGTCCGTAACGGCAGGGAATGGCAGAATTTCGAGGGGATTTCTTGCACCGCAGACAAGGGGACCCACCGCCGCACTATGTAACATCATGGTGAGCATCAACCAATCTTGCCAGCATACAACCCTTGACGGAGATACGCACCTTCTTGTGACTACCCTTGCATCGCCAACACGCTTCAGTGTTCTGGGGGATAGATCGTCTGAAGCGTTGCCAAGGTCGCCGCCAGAAAGCACTAGGCACGGGCGTTGGTTGACTGCCAACCGGTGGATGCGGCTGCTGTGGCGCTTCCGGTGCCATGTTGCTGGTCATTCCAAATGCCTGGCCCGGGTAACTTGAAGTTCCAATCGGATTGAAAGACGGCCTGGAACTAGGTGAGGACAAAAGGATGGGTGTTCCCTGCCTAAGCGCAGCAGTCTGGGCAGCGATAAACGACTGGGGGTTCAAGAAGGAGTCGATGTTGGGGGCTTGCCAGTCGGGAGGAGGTGGTGGGCTCGAACTGGCAAGACTCCACACGCTGTTGAGTGCTTGACTTGGCTGCATGGAAAACCCAGCCGGGTGCGCCAGCCCGAATGCGGAGGTTGTGTTAAATGGACTGGACTCGATTGTCCCAGCAGAGGAGTCGTGGGAAACCTGTTGGCCGTAACCGGGCGCCGAGACATTTCCGTGAGCCGATGCGGGCCCGTGCCTAGGCGGGACATTAGGGTACGAAACCGCCAGTTGCCTTTCTAATAGCTCAGGTTCGAAGCCGCCGTCTTGTTCGATTCTCGGCGGCCCACAATGTGAGTTCCAATGAGGTTGTTGAACCATGACGAATCTGGCCGACGTTTCGTGCTCTTGTGTTGACTGGTAGCTGAGTATAGCGGGAAACTGTCAGATGCGTTACAACAAAACTACGACTTCGAAGCTTTCAAAGTATCCAGTAAGTACCCTTATATACATACCTAGTACCGCAGAGCCTCAAAAATCCTTTTCTTTCTCGACATGCACGATGCTTCGATGGAAGGGAGGGTATTTTGTGGCGTTGGCCCCAAACCGCCCAAGCGTGCTCCTAGCTTCTCGCTGCATTGTTGATTTTCCTACTGAATTGTCGGTCAGTGCCCGAAACCACCCCCGTCATGAGTGGTCCTCCGCATCGCCGAGTCGGGCCCGTCCGAGCGCTAATCTCCCCCTCGCTCACCAAAGCGGCGTTGGACCTAACGATTGGCTCAACCAAGAATGCTCATGGTCTTCAGAGCTCTGCTCCACCCAGGATCGGAGACAGCTTTTCAGCCCAATAGCCTGCGAATGACTCGGGGAGGAAGAACAGTGCAGGCTGTCTGGTGGTTTCCGCAGTCGACTCTCCGCTTTTAGCTGCCGTTTCTAGGGCCTGGCAAGTGTGGGGCAAAAGGGACTTTTTCGCGACCTTCAATCTTAAAATTCCCCACTTGTCGCTACCTGCCTCGTCGCCGTGCCGTGCCGCCAGGCGCGATCAAGTCAGCCACGGCTCGAACGCTCCGGATTGTGTTGTTTCAAACTTGTCGCTTGCCTGGTCCTGGAAATAAACAAGTCCGGTAATCAAGGATCCCTGGACAGGCCATGTGGGAGCCACGTGTAATTTTGATACCAGCTCGTGTGGCATCCGACCGCCATGCCGCAAGACCATGCTCGCTGCATGCCATTCCTCGGCGGAGAGTGATGCAAGCCTTGTTGATTGACTCGCTTGCTGCGTTGGAGGCGGCAAGAACTTGAAGGAGAGATGGGGGAGGAGAACCAGTGAGTTACGGTGCTGAGGAAGTTGCGCGCAGCAGTTGGCTCGCTGGGAAAAGCCGATTGGACTTATTACCATTTGATCTCGTAACTGGCATTGCACAAAGTTTCCCGAACCCATACGGTCTAGCGTGCCGTAATTACCATTCACCTCAAGCATTCACGCAATTTCACTGTTGGCAGCTTAAGGCTTTGCGCAAACTGGAAATTTCACCCACGCGACCTTATGTGGTGGTTAGGGTTCTCAATGGTGAGAGTCCGTCCCACCTCCAGCTGGCCTAAAATATGTGGGACCTACCCCCCCCCCCCGTTGACGACAGGCTGAACAGCTTCGAAGAACAGTTGATCACATATTTTGTCTTTCTCGCCGTCTTTCAAGCCCGGGAAGAGTTTGAACAACTCGGGATCCTTCTTCACCAGCTTGGCATCGAAGTCGTCATACGTCAGGGTGGTGCCTCCGCGATACCCAAAGAGGTAGATGAACTTGTTCTTCATCTCGAAAGGGAAAAGGGTGCCGATCTTGAACTTTTCAATGTAGGCGTGCAGAAGAAAATGGTTTCCGGGAATGCGCATTGCGCCGCCTTCGGCGTGCAGGCCTGGGGCGAAGATAGGTTCTCGGAACGTGACCACACGGCCGCCCACTCGAGATAATGCCTCGAGAATACGGATCTTGAGCCCCGCCCTCTTGAGCTCGTAGCCCGCGACGAGGCCCGAAACGCCCGCGCCAACAATGGTGACCTGTGATGTGTGTCAATACAAGGCCTTCCAAGGGCGGGCGTGGGGCCCCTGATGCAACTCACAGTGGGCGCCTTGGTTACCGGTTGCAATCCAGGGCCATCGACGAGCTTCAAGGTTTCCGCCTCATTTTGCGCGCTTTCATCAGGGATGCTGCTGTCCGATTTTGGTATGCTGGTTTTAGACGACTTGGATGGAGAGTCAGAGACGCAAGGTTCAGGAACGAATTCACGGCCAATCTTCCACAACTCATTGTGATCTTTCTGCCGTAGCATATTAAGGTAGTCTCCATCTTGCTTGGTAAAGTTGAGGAGAAAGCCCATGAGAGGGCCGGTTGCGGGCGAGGCGACATCCCGAAGGGTATGCTGGTGAACAGTAACACCTGGGTTGGCCACCTTAGCGTTATCGGGTCCGGTTGCGGGCGATTCGCGAACAGTGACATCCAGGGTGGCCATTGTCGCGTTGTTAGGTTTTGAATGGAATGGAGTGCGTAACGGAGATTGCGTTCTCTGAGCTTGAGGGACCATTGGTATCAAGAATTTTGACGAAGTCTGGGCGCAGACCACTTTCATGTCTTGCCCCGTCCGTGCTTGAAATAAATGTGAGTCTAATTTTCTGTGCATCAAGAAGTGTGCGACTTTGAATTACTACCTCCCCCTACGTCCCGGCTGCCCACTTCCGGCTACCCACTCTCGGCTGGATAGTTCGGGCGCATTTGGTGTTGCACAGCCTTTTCCCGAGCAGGTAGCCCCTGTCGCCGTGGAGCTGCCGCTGGGCATTGACTCTTTGGGTATTAATACGACCCCTTATTCCTCCATTGCAGCTTGTTCCCCCACGGCTTAACCACTCATAAACGACGTCTGGCGCACTTGGTGTAGGGCATGCTTAGCTGGGCTTCTAGGCAACTTCGGCATGTATATTTCTAGAGGCTATGAGATCCAATAAGCTCACCGGTAAAGTCCTGACCGTCGTGTCATAGCGGCATGCCGGGCCTAGAACGCGATGTTACGGGATGGAGTTGTTTCCATAGCGCCGCCCTTGCCGCCATTTCTGAGATTGCTTTAACGACCAAAAAAAGCGGCCCAAGGCGACCGAAGTCCCATCTTGGGCACCACGTAAGATTTTGCCATTCTCTGGCCTCCTGCTTTTCGTCCCATGCTTTGACTCACTCGGCACTCAGAATAGAATGCCTTGGAAACATCGATTTCACCACCCCAAAATCAACACCACGAATTTCCCTTTCCTTCTTCAAAACTAAACAATTACCACCTTATCCTAAGCCAGAGTAAGCCAGATTAATCAAGGGGTTCACAGTTCTAGGCTACCTCAGCTACAGTTACTATGGGTTTAAAATGGCAGTGGAGTTCCGAGGACCTAGTTTTAGGACCTCAACTACCACCTAGCCGCGCTTTACTTCACTCTAACTACAGGAGAAGAAAAAACTTCCAATTTTAACACATTAATAAATCATATATATTATATTCAGATTCTAAAATGTTACTCTTAACCTTTTCCACTGTCTTTAAACTCATTATTCCCAGGTTAAGTTATCTATTTCCGGAACCTCAACGAGGATAGACGGCTCTACGTACCGCTGGTGGGTTGACCCTGGTTCTAGAGATTGACATCTGCAGCTTGGGCACCCTTCTAAACTGTTACACAATGGCTATTTACCAAAGTTACCCCTACGCGGCTGATAGCTGGCTGAAGATTGGTTGTGTGCGACCTGACTTTACCGCCCACACGATTTACCGAGAAATAGTGCCAACTCCTGCGATGCCACTGGGTACATTGAAGACTGGCGAGATCGGAGTGTAGGAGTCTGACGCACCGCAGACAGCATTTTCGTCGTTGTAAGCGTGGATTGCCGGCGCTGTTATTGGCCCCCTTATTGCGGTAGCCTTGCCCGCTTTCGTTGCATTCTGGGCGGGGATGAGGAGAGGGAAAAGGGAGGCGGAAGGCGGAAGGCGGAAGCATTCTAAGTAATGGTGTTGATTAGGAGATGGCTAAACCTGAGCTGTTAAGCCCGCCAAAGCTTGAGGCTGTGACGGAGCTGGCAGATCATTGTTGTTGGGAGCTGGATAGTCATCCTGTCGCTAACGAAGCTGATGTGCACGCAAACGGAAGGGATTTGAAGACTGGGTAGAATTTTGACCTAGGATTTGATTAATTTATGTATGAGGCACTTAAATCACGTCTTAGCGGAATAAAGTAAGTTGAGTTGCCATGGGCGAGCTGGAGAAGGTCGGCAGATGGACAGCTTCCACGCGCGATTACGGCGGCCTGCGCGCAACAGCTGCAGTATCCTATACGTAATTACAGTGGGTTATCCGCTATAACCGATCGAAAAAGCTTACACCGCAGTTACCTGCACGCTGGGAGGCTCCGCACAGGCTATTACAATCACGCCGAGATTATTATCAATCCCGTGCGATTGAAATAACCCTTGTATAATTACAGCTTCTATTGCGCATTGCGATGATGCAGCCGCGGAGTGTCATTCAACAGTGATATCACACCTAGGTGCTGCCACAGTGAGATGCAGGCCAAAAGGTCGGTTTTGGCAATGCAAAAGGCAGAGGGACTAAAGGCCGAGGGCATTGGCGGGAATCCGCCGGACAACGAGGACGCACCGCTCGTCCCCGCACACTGCGTAATGTTCGTCGTAACCCCCCCCCCTACCCCGGCCGCTGCACATCACCACCGCATTTGTATGGATGTACTGAAGAACGGAGTATCCGGCACGAACCAACAAGGCTCCGCGGCGGCTGCCTACCTATCTGCGCCACCCGAAGGTGGTATGGCTAAATCCCACACGATGCGCCCCAGCGGCGTACGAGCGTTCATTCCCAGTTTTATGCTCTGCCGGAATGGCCATCACTATATCTTGTCTTTCCTTCGCCACAACGCCATGTCCATTATTTGGGCTCCAGCTGTTGTCACATCTCGGTAGAACACATCTCGACAAATATGCACCTACTAAGCCTTCGTAAGTTTCTGCCACTTGCTGCAGTCGCAGCTTTCTTGGTTCATGATGTGTCTGGTGCCTCTGTCAGAAGACGCCAGCCTGTGCCGTCCGACGGCCTCGTCGAGGCGCAATTCCCGTCACTCTTGGATGCTAGTCTCGAGGACCTAGCTGGCGGCCTTGAGACCGGGCTGTTCACAAGCGTGGACCTCGTCGAGGCTTACATCGCCCGAATCCTCGAGGTTAACGATGTATTGAAGGCGGTCCGGGAGATCAACCCAGATGCCCTAGCTATTGCCGAAGATCTGGATGCCGCCAGAGCCAACGGCACCATCTACGGTCCACTCCACGGAATCCCAATCCTGATCAAGGACAATATTGCCACAGCAGACAAGATGGAAACCACAGCCGGATCGTACGCCTTGGTGGGTGCTAGGGTTCCCGAGGATAGCACAGTAGTCAGAAAACTAAGGAAGGCCGGCGCCATCGTCCTCGGCAAGGCGAGCATGTCAGAATGGGCCGGTCTTCGCTCCTGGAACAGCAGTACCACTGGATGGTCTCCCACCGGTGGCCAGACGATGGGGGCATACGTTCGGGAACAAAGCCCCTCTGATTCCTCGTCTGGAAGTGGTGTAGCCAGCTCCGTCGGCCTTGCCTTCGCTTCCCTAGGAACCGAGACATCAGGGTCTATCATTAGTCCAGCTAGCTATAACAACATCGTCGGCATCAAACCCACTGTCGGCATTACCTCGCGACACCTCGTGGTGCCATTCTCCTCTCACCAAGATACAGTCGGTCCCATGGCGCGCACCGTCAAAGATGCCGCCTACCTCCTTGCTGTCATTGCCGGTGCAGACCCCAAGGATAACCACACCACCGCCACGCCCTTCAAAACCCTCCCAGACTACGTCGCAGCATGCCAACCCTCCGCACTATCCGGAAAGCGCATCGGCGTCCTCCGTTCATTGTTCAACTCAACCCTCAGCCAAGCACCCTACCAATCCATCTTGCTCGCTTTCAACGAAGCGCTCGACACCTTCCGCGAAGCCGGCGCCACCATCGTCGACGACATACCCCTCCGGGGCCTCGCTGAATTCGGCCCCTGGCCCAACGACCCCGACCTCACGAGCATCGACTTCGTGCGCGATCTCCCCGCCTACCTCGCCCAGCTGACAGTCAACCCGCACAACATCACCTCCGTAGCCGACCTCATCGCGTTCACCCAACGCGACCCACGAGAAGATTGGCCAAATCGAGACACAGTGTCGTGGGAGAGAGCTCTCGCCGACGCAGCAAACACCACGGCGGAAGCCCTCTGGAATGCATATATCAAGGGGCTATACTTAGCCGGGCCGCTGGGCATCTCCGGCGCACTACGCAACCATAGCCTCGACGTGCTGGTAAGTCCCACGATAACGGCCCATTTCCTACCGGCTACTCTGGGCTCGCCGGTGGTGACGGTCCCGCTGGGGGCGATGGATGGGGATACGGAGGTCACGAGGGACAGGGGGGACGGGTTGGTGACGACGGCGCCGGGGATGCCGTTTGGGATTGCGTTTTCGGGGGAGAGATGGAGTGAAGAGGCGTTGATTGGGATAGCGTATGCGTTTGAGCAGAGGACGATGGTGAGGAGGACGTTGGTGCCCTATTTGATGCCGGGTGTGGAGGTTGGCGATGTGACGGGGAAAAGGGGTTAGGGTTGGATGAGAGGTGTGTTCCCTCTCGGGGGACAAAAATTGCAGTGATCACCACAGATAGGTCAGTTGGTGACAGTGGGGGGTTTGATTGGTTGTTTGTTCAAATTGTCCAGCACTCCAATTGGATGCCGTCCGTGAGGGCTGAACTTGCAGTACTCACTCGCTAGTGACAACCCATTTGCCCATGCTAAGGCCTTGGGTGTTTGTGAATGTAAATGTCCTCAGTGAGCCTTATCTTCAGTATCCTAGTGGGCCAATCGGTGTCGTTATGATCTAACCCTAGCTCGCAGGCATGTTGGGGGTTTGACAGACAATTTTCCATCTGGTGCTGAATGAAGGACAGGCGATCCGGACCCAGTGAGTGCAGAGTGGGAGGAAACACGGACGCTTTTCCCACAAGGTTCGATCCCCCCAGACAATGGCGCCACAGGAACGTCAATTCCACCGAATCTGCGATTAATCCGACCAAAAAACTCCAACGATTTGTTGTTGAATCTTTCTCTATGCAGGGTGGCTCTCTTGGCTGAGGGACTCGGAATTGAGTTTTGTGAGAGAGGACTGAAGTTCGGCACTGTGTCATCGGCAGAGGTCGGTGTGCATAAAGAAGTGCGAAGTCCGTCCCGATGTCAGCCTGAGCCTGTGTGCAAGGAAACTTACTTCGGGCATTTGAGACGGTATGAAAGCGTCCAGCCCCTCCCAGGTATTCCACTGTCGCAGAAGATGGACGTCTGTGAATGCGGATGTTTTCCAAAGCTCGGCCGTCGGTACCACTCTTCCAGGCCATGGCCTCACGGAGCGCAACGCAAAGCTCGCAGCTGCCGGTGGGAGGATTTTGGATGATGGGCACGGATTTTTCACGCCATTCGTACTGCCATCCGTTTAACGGCATATATGGAATTTGTTGACAAGGGAGACAGGGGTTCCATCCGCTCGGTGGCACTTGCTTATTTACCTCACCGGGGCGAAGCGTTGACAGGCGTTTTTTGGTTCCCTCTCATCAGCCAACGACAAGCAGCAATCCCCCGCCACGGATCACGAGACTGGTTCCACAGGCACCGCGCCTGCAGTCGGTGGCGTTTCCATGGCATCTTTTCCCACTGGCCACAGGGCAGTTAGGGCAGTTTTTGGCAACCTGCCCAGTGTTCTTGCCACAAACTCACCCAAATGAAATGCATCAAAGCCCGCCCGACGGACGGCACCCCCAAAATGATCCGATTCAACCCCAGAACTTGCTAAGTACCGTAAGATGAAACACCCCTACTACCTATGGATTGCAGTCGTGGTCATTCAGCCACAATGTATCTCGCTTTGGGAAGTGATCACCAGTGTCGGAGTTACCTGAAGCCTTACGCAGTGCTTGGCACATCGACTTCATCCGTCCGTTCGGCTTCCGAACCGCCCGGGCCCCGCAAATCCGAATGAGCCACCCGATCCTTCCAACATCAATCACCAAGTATATGAAGCCGTCCAAATCTGCCGGGAGGTAGGGACGTCTCCATTTCTTCACACTCCAAACACTTCACCATCCTCATCTCACTCAGTTCCAGATTCCAACCACAATGAAGCTCCCTTCGCTTTTCTCCGTTTTCTCAGCCCCCTTCCTCCTCACATTCACCCTCGCCGCCGCCCTCCCCCAGCCCCAGTCCAATCCGCCCTCCTCCCAATGGACCACCCTCGCACCAATCCCCCTCTTCCCCCGCCAAGAACACTCCACCGTCTTCCTCCCGCCCTCCTCCTTCGCCATCCTCGGCGGCGTGATCCCCATCGCCAATTCCACCGGAGTCAACACCACCTCACTCGTGCAACTCTACGACATCCCCTCCAATACCTGGAAATCCCTCGCACCGCTACCCACCCCCCTCAATCACGCGAATGCCGCGTCAGTGGACGGGAAGCTCTACGTCCTCGGCGGGCTGGAAGTCGCTTCCGACGGAGCCTGGCGAGGGACGTCCAAGTCATGGGTTTATGATCCTATTAGCGACATCTGGACCGAAATCGAAGGAATCCCGGAGGGAGATGGACGAGGAAGTGCAGCAGTGGGGGTGCATGATGGGGTTGTCTTCCTCGCGGGGGGGATGTCGGTACTGCATGCCGTGCAGGGGGGTCAGCAGGAGACGGTCAGCACCGTGTCGGCATTTGATACCGTGGTAGGGAAGTGGTTGTCCCTGCCGGAGAAGGCAAAACGTCTGCCCGAGGGTCGGGACCACGCCGGTGCGGCTGTTGTGGATGGGAAAATGTTCGTTCTTGGGGGGAGGGATCATGGACAGGCGAACGTCAAGGGCACGGTGTATGTCCTGGATTTGGAGGATCTAAGTGCAGGTTGGACGACAAGAAACGGGGCGATGCCGACGCCGAGAGGGGGAGTCGCTGCTGCGGTGGTGGAAGAGAAGGTATACACGTTTGGAGGGGAGGGGAATCCCGCGGAGGGGTCGAAGGGGGTGTTTAACCAGACCGAGGTGTATGATACGGTCAGGGATGAGTGGAAAGTGTTGACGCCGATGAAGGTGCCGAGACATGGGACTTATGCGGTTGCGGTGGATGGAAGGATTTATATTCCGGGGGGAGGGATTTCGATTGGGGCTGGACCGGTGGATGTGTTGGATGTTTTTGTGCCCCGGAAATAGGGGCTTGTGTGGAGATAACGAGTGGTGGAGGTGCCTTTGGGAACTATTCCTCAACTTTTTCAGTGGCCAAAGCAACAGGCTCTTGTTTTACACTCAACTTGATGAGTTCTCTTCGGCAGGGTTAGGGGATGCTTGCCTGGGGGTAGGTAGTAGAAATGACAAGACCATTCCGGAGTTGGGGAAAATGAACACCGTTAATATCGCTATCATTGGCAACCATGCAGTCTATCACGCGGCGAGATCGCGGTTGGGTTGAGTGCGGACCACTCCTGATAAACAAGGCAACAATGCCAAGACGATTGGTCGATGCTGACTGCGGGCTTCTCTCGATTTGGCAAGTGCGGCGTGGCTCAGCTGCACGCAGCCCAAAATTCGGCCAAACCGCATCGCATTTGGGCTTGGCTTCTCGCTCCTCTCTGCTTCCGATTCACACTCTTGCGGATCGATTGACCCCAGCTTTCAACGCAACAATGGACCCCATCACGGCAGTTGGCCTCGCATCCTCCATCATCACTTTTGTGGAGTTCGGTTTCAAACTTGTCGACGGCGCGCGCGAGATCCACCTCTCAACGATGGGGAAAACCGCCCATAATGCGACAGCTGAGGTGGTCGTCACAGAGTTCAAACTCTGGTCGGCCCGTCTCGCCACTCCCGTCTAACCACACGCCCCGACAGAGGAGGAAACCGCCATCTACAACCTAGCCGTAGCGTGTAGGGAGATATGTAGCGAGATGTTGACTCTGCTAACAAATCCCGGCAGTAACGGTCGGGCTCCAAAGCCAGTGCCGCCGTTGCGATTATTAAAGACGTTTGGCATAAACAGGACCGTGAAAAGTGTAAGACGCGGCTCTAGGACTGTCAAAAGCAGCTCAAGGTATAAGTTGCCGCCTTGGACAGGACTAAAATCAAGACGTTCCTTGAGGAGCTGATTGTGTCGGCAAGAAAGAGCGATAATCGGCTCGCAACCCTAGAGAAGGTGGCCGATGATATTAAGACGCTAGCCAGCTCATTCCCAACCGATAAAGCCATCGCCGAGCAGCTTCGTGGGCTATAGATGCTCCCTGATCACGCCATACGCCAGATCGCCGAGCAGCGATTGCTCTCCCTCCTGGAATTTCCTGACATGCATGGCCGCTTCGAGAAGGTCGGCGACGCGCACGAGAGCACTTTTCGGTGGATTTTGGAATAAGAGCCGTCCGCTAACCTACCTGATGGTCTTTCTAACCTTTCCTTGGTGGACTGGCTAACCTCCGGCTCCGGAATTTTCCACATCTCCGGCAAGCTTGGGTCAGGCAAGTCGACGCTGATGAAGTTCCTGTGCGAGAGTAGCTGGCTGAGTGAACTGTTGAGCCACTTGGCCAATGGCAAGGAGCTGGTCATCGTTAATTTCTTCTTTTGGCGGGCTGGGAACAAGCTGTAAAAGTCCCTCGGCGGTCTCGTGAGGTCACTTCTACACGATCTTCTGAAACAACGTCCGGACCTGATACTATCGACCCTTCCACTACACTGGCGTAATATCACCTCACTATATCTCCAAGTGCATTCGGTTTTGCACATTTCCACTAGGGACGTTTAAAGCGCATTTCACCGGCTGGTTAGCGATCCAAAACTCCATGAAAAGCATTCATTCTGCGTCTTCGTTGATGGTCTTGACGAATATGACGAAACTCCTCTCTAGTGCGACTACGATGATATCACGACCTTGCTCCTCCGATGGGTGAAAGATGAACGTAAAAACGTGAAGATTTGCGTTTCAAGCCGCGATCTTCCTCCTTTCTTAACAGCTTTCTCCCCGTAATAGAGGATTAAGTTACAGGATCTCACTCGCATTGACGTCGAAAACTTCATTCCTGCTCGGTTTCGCGGATTTTGGGCTCCCGATCAGACTGAGGAAGACGTCGGTGCAGAGGAGAAAATCGTGTAAGAAATTGCGGACAAGGCCAGTGGTGTCTTCCTCTGGGTTGCCCTTGTCCTCAAAACGCTGCGGAAAGGTTATCGAAATGAGGACCAGCTTACGACTCTCAGAAAACCTGATGATATGCCGGAGGACATCGAGCGGTTGTACGAGCATCTTCTTCGATCTATCCCTAAGGCCGACAGAGTGTCTCACCTTCGCGGTAATCGTGCGGCTAGTTGAAAGGGATGAGATGGGAATGTCACTCATGTAGTACAGCTTTCTTGAGGATTTCGAAGAAAATCCTATGTTCGGCGTTGAAGCTCCAGTCAGCAATAACGCGAAAGAGCAATGCGAGGAGTTGCCCCGTCTAGAGAGGGCCCACAATAGACTCCGGGGCCAGTGAAAAGGTCTGCTTGAGGTCAAGAGAGACGTTGAGGTTAAGAGCGACCCCGAATCCGAGATCAACACCAAATCTGAGAGCGCCGCCGAACTCGAGAGAAACACCCAGTCTGAAAGCGACACCGAGGTTATCGCTTTAGTCCATCGCTCGGTCTACGACTTCTTCCTGCTCGAGGAGACCAAAAAGCTCTCCGAGCTTCATCTGCGGGATTTCGACACAGTCGATGCCATATCTCAGACCTATTTAGCCGAGCTGAAATTACGCGGCCGACTACGGCGCTCAGCGCAGAGAGACATCAGGGCCGTAGTCAGCCTCCGGAAATTGGACAACTCCGGGGACATCCCACCTTACCACTTTCTCGAGAGCCTTCGTAACGCAAGTTTGCAGGTACAGGGAACCAACCGCGAAACAGAACTCTCGCAAATGATCAACCCCGTCAACTGGGAGGTTACTTTCGTTGATGGTATCACATCTGTCTTCTACACCGCCGTCAGCGTCGGGCTCTTAGACTACGTCAGCTGGGTGCTCGATAATGATTTCGCCGTCTCTGACAACACGGCGAGGTTTCAGAGGGTGTTGAGCGTTGTTATGGATAAGATTACCAATGATGATAATACTAATACCGGGACTCTTCTAATGGTCGTAGGATTTCTAAAGCAAGGGCGCCTCATTGATGACGAAACACCAATTTACTGCGAAGTTTCAAAAGAAGGAATACCTTTTGCCACAGTCTGGGAGCAGTGCATGCTAGTCGCGGCTATACGGATGCATAGTATGTGTGAGGCTCAGCGGGATGCATTTAGCCAGATCTTAGAGATACTACTCAAGGCTGGTTTAAAGTCTGACTACGAGGTCTATGTCGAAGGCTATGGTGATTTGACAATTTACGGTAGATCTAAAGAGTGGGGCTACATTATTGGAGACGTTTCGGCTTTCCCTCGACATCTTTTTGAGGCAGACTAAAGTTACTCGCTTCCCGATCTCTTTGATCGCCTCCAACTCAAGAATACAGACACACTCAAGCGCTACATCCGCGAGAACATCGCCCGGGAACACGCAAGCGCAACAAGTAACGGTAGTTCCACTTCAAGCACCGACGGCAACGATGGATGCCAGCTATCTGAACTGGGCAGCCCTGGAGTCGGTGAGCTCGAGTCTTTAGCTCAGCCAGAGCCAGAACCCATATCAGATGCAACCAATACTACCGAAGCCGACCCTCAGATAACTGTCCCTGCTGCCGACCTAGCACTGGAAAAGACTGCGGGGCATTCTGAAATCGTATTACCATCGCCATTCGCATCCGTAGTACCAACCCCGAGGAACCGTCGGTGGGATTTTGTGGCGCTTCACGACTTCACGAGCTGGTACCCGCTCATCATCTTTGGGTTGGGTAGGTGCTTACACGCCCCGTTAGGGATTTGAACCTGTGGCCTTTGCTAACTTGGATACATTCAGGCGTCGCTGTTACTGTGGCTTTCACACGATATAATAGGATTCGATAAGCGGTTCTCTCCCCGCTAGCTGTGGGGAGTTGTGTGCCGAGGTGACGGACTTGATGGATTGGATGTCTAGGGGTTGCGCAATAGTCTGAGCAATGGAAGGGGAAGGGCAGCTTGTGATCTGGAGGATTTCAAGGAACGTAATTTAGGGAATTTCTATAGAGCTTCGACGGGAAGAAAAAAAGAAAGGAAGTTGGAAGTTAGCTGACTTGGCTTTGACGAGCAACGAGCCAACCAGCACGAACACGGGGATAAATGAGTTTTCAATGTCAGGTTCTCCGAACATTAACTTCGCTAAACAATGGCGATGAGCTCCCCACCCGTATCGCCTGCCTCATGGAACATCAAGCCATGAACCAGCGCCGGCCCAATGATACTGAAAGTGTTCTCTCCCTCTGTTCTCCGGAGTACCATGGGAGCTGGGACTCCTTGAAGCATAAACACTTCGTCGTTTACCTCCATGCCCAGCGGCCCGCTCCCAAGCAGGCCGTTGGAGAGAGCAAAGAGGCATCTGTCTTCCCCAGCAGCCAGGTTGATAAGACCGACGAGTAGATTTGTGGAACGTTTGACTGAGGAACGAAGGGCTCGCGAGCAGCGGAAGTTCAGTTGCAAAGTGACTTAATTAGGTAGAAAAGGGGAGTGCTTCGCACTCCCCAGTTATATACAAATGGAAGCTCCCTGTGTGTGGGGAGAGCACATGATCCAAGGCCCCTGCGCTCCAGCTAAGCCTGGCTCGGCAGGGCGCCTACGCGCCTGAGCGCCAAGAACTGCCGCTGCAGTTCGACAGCAATAGAAGCTGTAATTATACAAGGGCGCCCTCCTTTAGCACTGCCACCACCATACAGGTAGCTCTTGCACCAACCGCAAATGAGAGGACAAGGATCTGCCAATAATGCAGAAGAGAGGAGAACTTGTTTAGGCAACAGGCAAGTCTTCATGGCATTTATTTCGGTGTATAAATACCTCGTAGGCTTTCGCAGGCCAACCTCTATTGATAGCACCATACAACTAGCCCATGTCATCGAATCTCGGATTTCTGAGTGTGAAAGCACGGGGAGACACCGGATTTGCAGCTCCTTGATAATAGGTCCCTCCATTCACCCCAGACGTGTTGGGGGTAGTGCCAACATAGATGCCGGTAGGATTCGGAGCAAAGGCAAACTGAGTTGCTTGAAGAACCCGATTGTCCCTGCTCTATTTCACTGGTACAGAATCAAGGTAGGTAGATATTGGGTACATTACCAGCGTCAAGACCACGCGATTGACTCTGCCAACGCCTTGTTGCCGAGAGTCCCGTAGTACCCGACTGTCAACGTCACCCTGTCCGCAAGCCAGCTCAGGTTGGCATCTGGCAATGTCGAAGTATCCTCTGACAAAAACCGGGCTACCTGTTCGCTACCCAAACCGGGTTCTCATCAGCTAAAAGCGTCATAAAAAAGTCGGCAAACCCAGCAAGCCATCAGTGTCATCCATCACCCAGACCTCGCAACTCACCGATCCAACGCCCAGCCTTTAGAACCACATTCCCTCCCACATCCACCGCAACACCCGCCAACACTGTATTGATGGGATGGAAGATAAGCGGTGATAAGGATTTGGCTTGGGGTACTTCAGATCTGCCTTGCCTCCCGGCCTGAAAATAGGTACCATAGGTTGTGAGGCGCGGTTATCTTGCTTTCCATCCCTGCCAAACGCGGGGTTTGGACTGGGCGATTTTGTCCAAACACTAGCGTGGACTACCGTCGCTGCTTCCTTCTCAACACCGCCCCAAGTCCCCCCGCCAAGCTCGCTCCCTCAAAACGGCATGATGGATTCCATAATCAAGAAATTCGCAGTCTCTATGCCCGAGCACGAACAGCCGCCAATTGGCTTCGCGTACACGCCTCTCCAGACAGCCGACAGCATCCATGTCGTGCACTTGTCGCGCGATGGGAACACCCTGCGCGGCAGGTTGCAGCAGGTCGAGCTGTCGCACCTGCCCAAATACTGCGCCATGTCGTATGTCTGGCGGTGGCCAAGCGGACCGGAGGGAACATCACGAAACCCATCTTGCTCGACGGTCGCGAGGTGCAGATTACGGCCAACTTGGCCGACTTTATTGACGTCGTCACAGCTAACAGTGGCAGTAGGGGTGAGAATGCGGGTGCGGGTGCCACTGAGGGTCGAATGCCATTTTGGATCGACGCCCTCTGCCTTCATGTTCACGCCTCCCATCCTCGAACAGACCCTCTTACTCCAGTTGCTGCTTGACGCGGCCGGCGGACTCGACTCGGAGTTTTGGGCGGTACTCGGGCCCGGGTTTAACTTACCACACCGGACAGAGGTTTTTCGCACGGATTTTAACGAACGGCCTCGAGATTGTCCCATAGATTTATACGAGGCGCTGTGTGGCTGCCGGCTACGGTTATCTACGGGCCCGAGGGACGAAGTATTTGGGCTGTTGGGACTGCTCGATGGGTCTTAGCGGGCAGATGCGCTTCTCGTTATCGACTACGCTCTGCCTACGGGTGTCGTCTTTACCAACGTCGCGAGGTACCTTCTCCAGACGACAAAGACCCTGGATTGGCTCGAGGCCGTCGGGCCGCCGGATACAAGCGTGCCGTGTCCGTCCTGGGTCCCAAACTGGAGCAACAACAAGTACCTCAGTAGGATGATCAAGAGAACAAAAATGGGTGACGGTTCTATACAGCCACTGTTCTCTCCGTGGGGGAGCGATATAAATGGTGCCGAGGAAGAGGAGGGACCGCGGGTCGTCGAGACGCCAAGAGGAGCCGAGCTTCAGGTTCAGGCGGCGTTTCTAGATGAGATAGAGGCCATCTACGATAGCCCCCTCGGTATTGTCGATACATGCGTTGGTCTCATTAGCCGCCTTGGTCACGAGTTTGGGCCTAGCTACGCAAGAATAGGAGAAGCGATGTGGCGCGCAGTGTTGCGCACTGTTAGCCTTGATATGAAAGTGGTCGACGCCCAAACCTACACGCGGCGGCCGATCGAATTAGACGACTTGGCCAACACGCCCATTGCGGATGCGGTTGAAAGATTTATGCGCGGTTCCCCCAGGAGCCGGCATGAGAGCGAATATCATCCAGCGAATCCGGCAGGCTATTGCAGCGAGGCGCTGCCTTGCAGTGACACGAAGCGGATTCGTAGGTCTAGCACCTAACTACGCAGAAGTCGGAGACCTGATCTGCGCGTTCGCTGGGGGCTCGGTATTGTACACTATCTGTTATAGGTCACTAGGTCCACAGTTCTATAGCTTCTTTGGCGAGACTTATTTGCACGGCTTGATGGATGGAGAGTGGAGAGGTATGGACAACATAGCGAGTCCTTCATGGATTCGACTTGTATGAAGTGTCAGTCTACTCCTCCGCAACAACAAGACTCCACGTCTCAATACCTCGTGTCGGGATCACGTTTCTATCACCGTCCACTCTGCCCTCTCGCTCAACTAATCGCCGCCACCACTAACTTGCACCTTCAACAAATTCCCCTCAAACCCCCCAAAATTTACCAAAATCCTCACCACATACACCCCCTCCGGGTACTCCCCACCAAGCGAATACCTCCCCGTCGAGAACCCCGTCGAGATCCCCTGCCCATCCGGCCCCCCAAACACCACCACCGCCGTACTCCGCGTATGTGCCACCTTATCCCCGAAATATACCAACCCCCTATACCTCAACCAAGTGCTATCCGTCACCGGAGCACCCGCCAATTTGGCCACGACACTACAACTAGCGGGTACTCCCACCTGCGCAGTCTGTAGCCTATCGCCAGAGGCAGTGACAACCAGCTGGGACATCTGCACATCTGCACGGGATCGAAAGATGTTCCGTCTGCGGCGATGCCGTTGATGGTGACGGGGATGGAGTATATGACTGATGGGTTCTGGACGAAGGGGACGTAGGTGATTAGGTAGGTCCCGTCCCACAAGTCCTCGATGGAGAGGATGGTGTAGTTGGTGTTGTCAGGGGGGCCTGTGGGGGGCACG